>ERZ772807.2091-NODE-2091-length-10638-cov-6.283946_pt1 | contig 10638 bp, 10 predicted proteins | sample MGYA00511472_ERZ772807 | MGnify/ENA primary metagenome ERZ772807 (study PRJEB29015, sample SAMEA2737947) | human oral metagenome | biome: human oral; feature: human-associated habitat; material: dental | place: China | collected 2039 ...
GTCCCAGCAGCGTGCTGGTCATCCTCTGCAGCTGCTGGACCATGCGTGTGGTGCCCACGGCCTGCCGTGGAGCGGGCCGCAGCGGCGTGACGGCACTGAGGCGTGCACCGGCCGGCAGCGCAGCCAGGGTGGCCTGGGCCGGCAGGGAGCGGGCGGCAGCGCCCGTATCGGCAGCATGGCCGGTGGCCGTGCCTGCAGTTCCGGTCCTGGCGGCAGCAGCTGCCGTGGCGCGGGTGGCGCCCGCCCGCCGACCCCGGCCGTGTCGCAGTGCGAGAAGAACGGTGGGCTCCGGCCGCGATCTGAGGTAGAACCCAGTCACCGGGCCCGCCGACCCCTGCGCGGCCGGACGCCGAGACTGGGAGGAACGTTGACATGATGGGGCACTCGCACGTCGTCTCCGGGGTAGCAGCCGGAATGGCCCTCTTCGGCACCGCGGCGCTGAGCATCCCCCCGCTCAGCGCCGGGGGGACCGTGACCACCGTCCCGCTGGGCGCCGGGCTCGGGGACCTGCCCCTGACCCACGTCGTCGCGGCGTCGCTCATCATGGGCGTCACGGCCCTCCTGCCGGACATCGACTCGCCCTCCTCCTCGGCCGCCACCGCGCTGCCCGGCGTCACCAGGCCCGTCAGCCGCATCATCGCCAAGGGAGGGCACCGGACCTGGACCCACAGCCTCGTGGGCTTCGCCATCGCGGCCTTCCTCACTTACGACCTCACCTTCTGGACCGTCACGGTCAACGGCGTCGATGTGCGCCCCGGCAACGGCGTCGTCCTGGGCCTGCTCCTGGCCATCGCCGCCCGCGGGCTCGGCGTGCCCCGCAATCGGGAGGGGACGCTGTGGGCCCTGTTCCTCATCGGCTTCGTCGTGGGGACGTGGGCGCTGGGGGAGAGCGCCCTGTGGTTCATGCCCGCGCTCGTCGCCGCCGGCATGTGGGTGCACCGCATCGGCGACGACATGACCACCCAGTCGGTGCACGGCCTCCTCTACCCGCTGTTCAAGACCCACCTGGCCGACCTGCCGGCCCTGCTGGGCGACGCCGGCAGCGGCCGGGAGCGCGTCCTGAGAGGCGTGATGTACGTCTACTGCCTGTACTGCTTCATCTACATGGTCGTCACCGGGCGTTGAGCACCGGGGCGGATGGCGGCCGACGCCGGAGCCCCGGCCCACCCGTATCCGCCGGGCGGAGCACCGGGGCGGGCGGTAGCGCCCGGGGCCCGGTGGGGGCCGACGACGCCGGAGCCCCGGTCCGCCGGGATCGGCCGGGCGGTGGTGCGGGGGCCGGCCATTGCATGCCGCGCCGCCGCCACAACCGGGGAGCCGTGAACCCCGCGGAGCGGGGATGATCCCTGGGTGGACGGGGAGATGGCCGCCGCCATCGAGTGAACCCCGCGGAGCGGGGATGATCCCGCCGCCGGGGAGCCGGTACCATCCTCAGCGCCGGCAGACCCGGCTTCGCGACACAGCCACGACAGGACCGCCATGACCGTTCAGATCCGCACCACCCACGTCGGCTCCCTGCCGCGCACCGACGACCTCCTGAAGGCCAACGCCGCCCACGCCGAGGGCCGCCTGGACGACGCCGGCCTGGCCGCCGTCGTGAGGGCCCAGACCGACGCCGTCGTCGCCCGGCAGACGGACATCGGCCTGAGCATCGTCAACGACGGCGAGTACGGCCACGCCATGACCGAGAAGGTCGACTACGGCGCCTGGTGGTTCTACACCTTCGAGCGCTTCAGCGGCCTGGAGGTCATCGACCCCGAGCGGGCCGCCGCCGCCAGGCGCCCCGCCCCCGAGGGCAGGCTCGAGCTCGACGCCATGACATCCCGGCGCGACTGGGTCGCCTACGCCGACGCCTACTCCGACCCCACCAGCGGCATCCACCTGGCCGGCGCCCCGGCGCCCGTCATCCCGGCGGTCACCGGCGAACTGGCCTACACGGGCCGGCGGATCGTCGAGCGCGACGTCGCCGCCCTCAAGGCGGCGCTGGAACGGGCCGGCCGGCCCGTCGAGGAGGGCTTCCTCGCCTCCATCAGCCCCGCGGCCGCCGCCCGCATCGGCAACTACCACTACGAGGACGACGAGGCCGCCGTGTGGGCGTGGGCCGAGGCCCTGCGCGAGGAGTACCTGGCGATCACCGGCGCCGGGCTCGCCGTCCAGATCGACGCCCCCGACCTGGCCGAGTCCTGGGACCAGTTCGAGGTCGCCCCCGACCTGGAGGACTACCGCCGCTTCTCCGCCGTGCGCATCGAGGCCCTCAACCACGCCCTGAGGGGCATCGACCCCGCCCGGGTGCGCTACCACGTGTGCTGGGGCTCGTGGCACGGCCCGCACTCCACCGACCTCGGCTTCGACAAGATCGTCGACCTGGCCCTGAGCGTGAACGCCGACGGGCTGAGCTTCGAGGCGGCCAACGTCCGCCACGAGCACGAGTGGAGGATCTGGAGGGACGTGGCCCTGCCCGAGGGCAAGTACCTCATCCCCGGCGTCGTCTCCCACGCCACCAACGTGCTGGAGCACCCCGAGCTCGTGGCCGACCGCATCGAGCGCTTCGCGTCCCTGGTCGGCCCCGAGCGGGTCGTGGCCTCCACCGACTGCGGCCTGGGCGGGCGCGTCCACTCCCACATCGCCTGGTCCAAGCTGGAGTCCCTGGTCCAGGGCGCCCGCCTGGCCTCGCAGCGCTTCTGAGGCGCCCGGCCGCCCGGCCCCGCCGTCGTCGTCAGGCGCCGATGGCGACCCGTTGCGGCCACCACTGGCCCGTCGGCGGCGGCGGTCCGGCCGGGTCCCAGATGCCGGGGACGTGGCGGCCGCACCGCGGGCAGGCGCCGTCGGGCGTGATCCGGTAGTCGACGACCCGGTAGCCGACGCGGTCCACCAGGAGATCCCCGCAGCCGGCGCAGCGGGTGGTGGCGCCGTCGCGGGTGCGCACGTTGCCCAGGTAGACGTGGGCGATCCCGGCGTCGCGGGCGATGGCGCGGGCCCGCTCCAGGGTGGAGGCCGGCGTGCGCGGGGCATCCAGCATCCGGTGCGCCGGGTGGAAGGCCGAGAAGTGCACGGGCACCTCGGCCCCGAGCTCGGCGACGATCCAGTGGCACTCGGCGGCGATCTCGGCGTCGGAGTCGTTGCGCCCGGGGATGAGCAGGGTGGTGATCTCCAGCCAGGTGCCCAGCTCGCGCACTCGCACCAGCGTGTCGAGCACGTCGTTCAGGCGTCCTCCGGTCACGCGCCGGTAGAAGTCGTCGGTGAAGCCCTTGAGGTCGATATTGGCAGCGTCGACTGTGCCGAAGAGCTCGTCGCACGGCCCGGGGCTGATCCATCCCCCGGAGACCGCCACGGCCAGCAGTCCCGCCTCGTGGCAGGCGACGGCGGTGTCGATGGCGTACTCGGCGAAGACGATCGGGTCGTTGTAGGTGAAGGCCACCCCCACGGCTCCCACGTCGGCCGCGGCCCCGGCCAGGGCCCGGGGGGAGGCGGGCGCGGCGAGGGTGTCGAACTCCCGGGAGGTGGAGATCTCCCAGTTCTGGCAGTACTTGCACGCCAGGTTGCAGCCCGCGGTCCCGAAGGACAGGATCGTCGATCCGGGCAGCACGTGCGCCAGGGGCTTCTTCTCGATGGGATCCAGGACGAAGCCGGAGGACCGTCCGTAGGTGGTCAGCACGATGGCGTCCCCGACACGGGCGCGCACGAAGCAGAATCCGCGCTGGCCGTCGCGCAGGGTGCACCGGCGGGGGCACAGCTCGCACCGCAGCCGTCCGTCCGGCATGGCCCGCCACCACCGGGCCGGGTGGGGCTCGGGGATCGTCGTCCCGGTGGCCCTCACGGTCATGGTCGGCCTCCTCGCGCCTCGCCCGAGGGGACGCCGGACTCGGGCTCCAGCCAGGCGGTCACCGTGTAGATCTCGATGACGACGTCGCGCCCCCGGTAGCCGGCGGGCAGACCGGCCTTGCGGCGCAGGTGGGAGAGGAACTCCGCCGGGTCGGGCAGCTGGTCCCACACCTGGGGCAGGAAGGTCGCGCGGTGGCCGGGGACCGACAGGATGACGCCGTCGACGCCGGGGCGCAGCCGGGCCAGGAGCTCAGGCTCGTCGACCGCCGGCAGGGCGGTCGGGGCCGACAGGACGGAGACCTCCACGACGACGTCGTCCAGCTCGGCCCGGCCCAGGGGCGGGAAGCGGGGGTCGCGGCAGGCCGCGGCGACGGCATTGGCCTCCACGTCCTCGCGCAGCGGGCGGCGGGCCTCGAGGCTGCCGATGCAGCCGCGCAGGGCGCCGCCCGGGGTGCGCCCCGAGGTCAGGGTCACGAAGCACGCTCCGGGCGCGTCCAGCCAGGGGGCGTCCGGAGCGGCGGGCTCATCCGGGCCGAGATGCCGGGCGATGGCCGCGCGGGCCAGGGGCAGGAGGACCAGGCCGGCATCGGCGGGCGGTCCGGGAGCCATGTCGGGAGTCACGACGAGCACCTCTATTCCTCGTGGAGGGCGACGGCGGCGTAACCCACCACCCGATCGGGGGTGCCGATGGTGTCGGCGGAGGTGGCCGTCCCGAGCAGGTGCGGCGTCAGGCCCCGCTCGCCGGCGACCATCAGGAGGGCGTCCACCCCGGTGGCGCCGCAGGCCTCCTCGTGGCCGATGTCCGCGCGCAGCGCCAGGATGCGCTCGATGGTCGCGTCGTCCACCCGCCGGGCCTCGGCCCGGGGCAGGTAGTGGGACAGGTCCGAGCTGATCACCACGAGGGTGTCCGGGCTCCCCAGGAAGGGGCGAATGGCCTCGGCGGCCCGGTCGGGGGCGATCCGCCCCACGGCCAGGGGCACTACGCTCGCTCCGGGCAGTACGACGCTCAGGAAGGGGAGCTGGACCTCCAGGGAGTGCTCGGCGGCGTGGACATCGGGCCGGGTGACGACCAGCCCGGCCGCGGCCAACGCCTCGATCTGCGGCGGGACCTCCACCGTCACGGGGCCCAGCGGGGTGTCCATTGCCCGGCAGCCGGGCAGGGCGAGTCCGCGCACGCCCACACGGTGCGCGGGCCCCAGCATGACGACGCGGCGGACCCGCCCGCGCAGGGCCCCGGCGCGCACCCAGGCCAGGGCCGCGGTGGGACCCGAGTAGACGTAGCCCGCGTGAGGGACGATGAGCGCGGCCGGGTCGGCATCGACGCCGACGGCGGAGCGCGCCGCCTCCAGCATGGTCTCGACGTCGGTCCGCAGACGAGCGGGCTCGGCGGGGTAGAACAGGCCCGCCACCGCCGGTGGGCGCACCTGCTGGGACTGCGACGGCTGACTCATGAGGATCGCGCTCCCTGGATCGCCTGACGTCCCCAAGGGTACCCGCACGACCCGCCGGGCGGGGGCGGATGGCGCTGGTGGGAGCGGATATCGCCCCGGGGCCGCGGGACGCCGGAGGGGAGGGATCGTAGACTCCCGGGCGTGAGCACCCTTCCCATCCGACCCGGCCTGGAGGGCTGCGAGCCCTACGGGGCCCCCGAGCTCGACGTGCCCGTGCGGCTCAACGTCAATGAGAACCCCTACGCGCCGTCTCCGGCCGTCGTCGAGTCCATAGCCCGGGCCGCCGCCGGGGCCGCCGCCGGCCTCAATCGCTACCCCGACCGCGACTTCCCGGCCCTGCGCCAGGACCTCGCCGACTACCTCGCCGTCGAGTCCGGGGTGCGGCTGGGGCGGGGGAGGATCTGGGCGGCCAACGGCTCCAATGAGGTCATGCTCCATGTGCTCCAGGCCTTCGGGGGCCCCGGGCGCACCTGCCTGTCGTTCACCCCCACGTACTCCATGTACCCCGAGTACGCGCGCGACACCCTCACCGACTACGCCACCGGGCCGCGCCGCACGGACTTCACCCTCGATGCGGGGGCCGTGCCCGCCGCGATCGAGCGCACCCGTCCCGCCGTGCTCATCCTGGCCAGCCCCAACAACCCCACCGGCACCGTTCTGCCGTTGGAGGACGTGCGCTCCGTCCTGGAGGCCGCCCGCGGCAACGGGCCCGCGGGCCCCGACGGCGCCCCCACCGACGTCGTCGTCATCATCGACGAGGCCTACGGCGAGTTCCGCCGCCCCGGCGTGCCCAGCGCCCTGGAGCTGCTGGTCGAGGACGACGGCGGGCGCTACCCGCACCTGGCCGTGGCCCGCACCATGTCCAAGGCCTTCGGCGCGGCGGGGCTGCGTCTGGGCTACCTCGCCGCGTCCCGCGAGCTCGTCGACGCCCTGCGGGTCGTGCGCCTTCCCTACCACCTCTCGGCCATGACGCAGGCGGTGGCCCGGGCCGCTCTCGCCCACCGCGAGGAGCTCATGAGCCGGGTCGCCTCTCTGCGCGCCGAGCGGGACGGTGCGGTGGACTGGTTGCGCGGCCGGGGCCTGACCGCCCACGACTCGGACGCCAACTTCGTGCTCTTCGGGGTTTTCCCCGATCGGCGGGCCGTGTGGCAGGGTTTGCTGGACAGGGGCGTGCTCGTCCGCGTCGTCGGCCCCGAGGGCTTCCTGCGCGTCAGCGTCGGAACGCCGGAGGAGATGGCCCGGTTCAGGCACTGCCTCGTCGATGTCCTCAAGGAGACCCGAGTATGAGCCGCACCGCCCGCATCGAACGCGTCACCAGCGAGTCGACCGTCGCCGTCGAGATCGATCTCGACGGCACCGGCGCCACCGACATCTCCACCTCCGTGCCCTTCTACGACCACATGCTCACCGCCCTGGGCGCGCACTCGCTGGTCGACCTGGCCGTGGCCGCCACCGGCGACACTCACATCGACGTCCACCACACGGTGGAGGACACGGCCATCTGCATCGGTGACGCCCTGCGCGCCGCGCTGGGGGACAAGCGCGGCATCCGCCGCTTCGGCGATGCCCTCGTTCCGCTGGACGAGGCCCTGGCCCAGGCCGTCGTCGACGTGTCGGGCCGCCCCTACCTGGTTCACGACGGCGAGTCCGAGGCCTTCGTCCATCACCTCATCGGCGGGCACTTCACCGGTTCGATGGTCCGTCACGTCTTCGAGTCCATCGCATACCATGCCGGCATCTGCCTGCACGTGCGGGTGCTCGCCGGCCGCGACCCCCACCACATCGCCGAGGCCGAGTTCAAGGCCCTCGCCCGCGCCCTGCGCACCGCCGTCGAGCCCGATCCTCGCGTCGATGGCATCCCCTCGACCAAGGGAGCACTGTGATGCACGATTCCGATCCCACGCCCCATCAGGACCCCGAGGACCGCGACCGGCCCGAGGCGGCCGATGACCCGGCGCCGGGCGCTCGCGCCGAGTTCGGCGACGCCCCCCGCGCCGACGGGCCCGAGCACGACATCGACGCCGAGTTCGCCGCGATGGTGGAGGGCCTGGCGCTGCCCGGCGAGATGCAGGCGGACCTCGAGTCCGTCGATGAGGCCGGCCCTTCGATCATCTCCGTGGACGACGTGCCCCACAACACGTACACGGCCCCGCGAGAGCCGCTGACCGGCGGTCGGGGCGGGACCGATCGGGATTCGGCCGATCGGGACCCGGCTGACGAGGATGCGGATGGGCCGGTCCCGGGCCGGGCCGCCGAGGAGGAGCCGCAGGAGACGCCGGACGCCGGGGCGCCCGGGTCTCCGCGAGCGGTGAAGGTCGCCGTCGTCCTCACGCCCCTGGCGAGCGCGGAGGCCCTGGCGGCCCTGTGCGCCATGAGCGAGCTGGACTGCACCGTCGTGCCCGCGCGCTCCGGCGCCTTCGCGGTCAAGGAGTTCGTGTCCGCCCACGTCGAGTGGGACGTCTCCGAACTGCTCGGAGGAGCGGAGACCGAACCCGCCGAGGCCGCCGAGCTCGCCTCGACCCTGTCGCGCCTCAGCCGCGCGGGCGTCGTCCTGCTGACCGCGGACCTGGCCACCGACGTCGGCATCGAGTCGGGCCTGTCCGGGACCATCACCGCCCGCCGTTACACGAACGGCGACGCCGGTGAGGACGCCGCGGCGGGGCTGCTGCTGGCCTCGGTCGACCAGGAGGTCGAGGACGTCCTGCTCGGCGCGACCCGCGCCGATGACATCAGGGGGGCGGTGAAGTCCTCCGAGGTCAAACCGTCCAAGGCCATGCGGTGGTTCACGCGCGGGCTGCGCCGCCCCCGCGGCAAGCGGTGAGTCGGCGGGCGCGTCGTCGTGGTCCCGGCGGCGCGAGGGCGACGCTCACCCCGCCGCCGAGGCGTCGGAGAGCGTGAGGAAGACGGTGCCCTCCGCCAGCATCGCGGGAACGGCCGCCAGGTAGCCCGCACCGGTGTCCGCCGCGGGCTGGTTCATGTGGGAGATGACGATGTCGCCGGCGCTCGCCCGCCGCACCTCCGCCTCGACGGTGCCGGCGGGGAAGGTGGCGCCGCCATCGCCGTTGACCGAGAATCCGGCGGCCCGCAGGCCCAGGCGGGCGGCGATCGCCAGGGCGACGTCGTCCCAGTGGGCGGTGCCGGGGCGGAAGAAGCGCGGCGCCCGACCGGTGCGCTCGGTCAGGGCGACCTGATTGCCCATGATCTCGTCCCAGACCTCGCCCGCGTCCCGCGTTCCGGGGATGCCGTAGGCGGCCGCGCCGGTCACCGACATCGGCAGGTGGGCGGTGCCGTGGTTGGCGATCTCCACGGTCTCGCACGCCGCGAGCCTGTCGGTCAGGTCCGGGTTCGCCTCGACCCATCGGGAGTTGAGGAAGGCGGTGAAGGGGACGGAGTCGCCGATGAGCATGTCGACCAGCGCGGTATCGGCACCCGATCCCCCCGGGCCGCCGCAGGCGTCCAGCGTCAGGCACACGCCCGCCGCCCGGGTGTCCGAGGCGATGCCCTCGCCGACCAGGTCGAACCAGGCGGGCGCGCGCCCGGTGAACTCGGCGACGATCTCGTCGCGCGAGGGGGTCCCGGGCTCGGGGGAGGGGGAGGTCGCGATCGTCTCGGGAGTCTCGATCGCCCCGGGGTCCCCGGTACCGGGGGCCCGGCTCGGCGAGGCGGTCTCGGCGACCGGCGATGAGCGGGGCGGGGCCGATCCGGGCGCTCCGCCGCACGCGCCGAGCGCCGTCAGCCCCGTGACGGCCAGGAGGCCGTGCACGACGGCACGGCGGTCGGGTTCGGACGATGAGACGGTCATACGCGGATTCTGCCATTCCTGCCGTCGTGCTCACCCGCGCCCGCTCCCGGTCGGGTGGGCGGCACTCGGCTCGGCCTCTGCGACGGGATGAGGACTGAGTCGGGCTCTTCCCCGGTATGGTGGCCGTATGAACCAGCCCCGCGTCGTCGTCCTGTCCTACGGCAGCGGCAACGTCCGCTCCGCCGTGCGCGCCCTGGAGCGGGTCGGCGCCGACGTCGAGCTGACCGCCGAGCCGGCCGCCGTCGAGGCCGCCGACGGACTGGTGGTGCCCGGCGTGGGGGCCTTCGGCGCCGTCATGGAGCGGTTGCGGGCCGTGGGCGCCCCGCGCCTCATCGACCGCAGGTTGGCCGGCGGCCGGCCCGTGCTCGGCATCTGCGTGGGCATGCAGGTGATGTTCGAGTTCTCCACCGAGCACTCGGACGGGCGCGCCGAGGGACCGGACGACGGCGATCGCCCGGCCGGGCTCGCCCAGTGGCCCGGAACCGTGACGCGACTGCGGGGCGATGTCGTGCCCCACATGGGTTGGAACAGGGTTCGCCCACCGCGCGACTCCGCGCTCTTCGAGGGTGTCGCCGACCAGCGCTTCTACTTCGTCCACTCCTACGCGGCCAAGACGGACCCGGCCGTGCTCCTGGGGCCCGGCGCCGCGCCGCCCCCGGCCGTCACCTGGTCCACCCATGGCGAGGACTTCGTGGCCGCCGTTGAGAACGGTGCCCTGTCCGCCACTCAGTTCCACCCCGAGAAGTCCGGCGACGCCGGCGCCCGCCTGCTCCGCAACTGGCTGACCACCCTGTAACCGGGCGGTCGCCGGCACCGCGTCCGCAGCCACCGCACCATCGAAGGAGCCCACCATGCTCGCTCTCCTGCCCGCCGTCGATGTCGCCGATGGCAAGGCCGTCCGTCTGCTCAAGGGGGAGGCCGGCAGCGAGACTGACTACGGCAGCCCCGTCGAGGCCGCCCGCGACTGGGTCGAGGCCGGTGCCGAGTGGATTCACCTGGTCGATCTCGACGCCGCCTTCGGACGCGGGTCCAATGCGCCGCTGCTGGCGCGCATCGTGGGCGAGGTCGGCATCAAGGTCGAGCTGTCCGGGGGCATTCGAGATGACGCCTCGTTGGGTCGTGCCTTGAGCGCCGGCGCAGCTCGGGTCAACCTGGGCACCGCCGCCCTGGAGGACCCCGAGTGGACCGAGCGCGTCATCGCCGAGTACGGCGAGAGGATCGCCGTGGGCCTCGACGTGCGCGGCACGACCCTGGCCGCTCGCGGCTGGACCAGGGAGTGCGGCGATCTGTGGGAGACGCTGGCGCGCCTCGACGCCGCCGGCTGCGCCCGCTACGTGGTCACCGACGTCACCAGGGACGGCACCCTGACCGGTCCCAACACCGGGCTTCTGCGCCGGGTGTGCGCCAGTACGCGGGCCCCCGTCGTGGCCTCCGGCGGCATCGCCCGGCTCGATGACCTGCGCGAGCTGGTCCGCCTCGTCCCCGAGGGCATCGAGGGGGCGATCGTGGGCAAGGCCCTGTACAACGGCAACTTCACGCTTCCCGAGGCGCTGGCGGTGGCCA
>ERZ772807.2094-NODE-2094-length-10625-cov-5.326395_pt1 | contig 10625 bp, 3 predicted proteins | sample MGYA00511472_ERZ772807 | MGnify/ENA primary metagenome ERZ772807 (study PRJEB29015, sample SAMEA2737947) | human oral metagenome | biome: human oral; feature: human-associated habitat; material: dental | place: China | collected 2039 ...
ACCGATGACGATTGTTGATGGGTTTAGGATTGAACCGATGTTAGCACAAGCGATTCCCAAGTAACGTGAGAAGTTACGGTAAACGATCAAAGCAAGGTCGTCCCCTTCTTTAGCCAAGTCAAAAACAGTTTTAGCAGTTACTTCTTCTCCGTCATCAATCAAGCGTTTCAAGGCTGCATCGCCTTCGTATTCATCTGCATAACGACGAGTCAAGTTGACAATCCCTGTTGCAGAAGCAACTGTCTCAAGACAGCCTTTTTTACCACAGGTACATGCGATTGGTTGGTCAAAGTCAACAGTGATGTGGCCAAGCTCACCTGCTGCACCAGCAACACCGTGAAGCAATTTGCCTTCTGCCACGATACCGCCACCAACACCTGTACCAAGTGTCATAAAGACAACGTCTGGTTGGTTGTCACCAGCCCCCATCCAGCGCTCACCAAGAGCAGCTACGTTGGCATCATTATCAATGAAGAATGGAATCCCCAAGGCTTTTTCAATCTTTTCTTTAATTGGTTGAAGGGTTTTCCAGTTGAGGTTGTAGGCACCGATAACAGTCCCTTTTTCACGGTCAACCACACCAGGTGATCCCATTCCAATGCCTCGGAAATCCTTAGCTGACAATCCAAGCAAGTCCAAACGATGCTGAATAGACTCAATCATATCATCTACAATGTGGCTTCCTTCGTCCAAAATGTTGGTCTTGATAGACCATTTTTCTTGGATTTCTCCTTCTTGAGTTAAAATCGCAAACTTGATAGATGTTCCACCAAGGTCAATCCCAATAATCTTTTGACTCATCGTCTTCTCCTTTTTAATTGAAAATGCTTACAGATATAGTATAACAAAATCGTCTCTTTTGTGCAAAGGTTTGCAGGCTACAAGCCAAAATTAAAACATCTCATTTGCTTCACTATTTGTAAAAATTAGTCACCTAAATGTTGAATGGCATAGTTTGCTTCTTCTTTGGTAAATTTTCTAAAATAAGGAGAAGTTAGCCTCTCATAAATTTCTGTCTTTGATAAATTGGCATTCTTTCGGTATTCTCTTGCTTGAGCTAAGGCATTCGCCTTATAGTCTGCTTGCAAATGATTGATAGCATATTGTGCAGTGTCACTATTAAAACCTTCATAAATTAACATCTCATAAATTCTTTTTTTTGACAAATGAATCCTATTATAATCTTGTGCTGTCTTTAAAGCTGCTGAGTATGGATTCCCGGCTGCTGGTTTTGGTTGTCGCACACCATCGTTTCCTACATAGTAACGACCACCATCTACCCATTTACCCCTTACCATTTTGCCTTCAGAATTAACATAGTAACGGCCACCATCTACCCATTCATTCTTGGCCATCTTACCATCTGATTTGAGATAATAATTTCCTACCCATTTGTTGCGAGCGTAGCTGCCTTCTGCTGTGAGATAATAATAGGATCCATAGTTTTTATCATAAATCCAGTCACTTTTAACCTTTTTTCCATCAGAATCAACATAATAACGACCACCATCTACCCATTCATTTTTAGCTCTCTTCCCATTTGATTTGAGATAGTAATTACCTACCCATGCGTTTCGAGCGTAGCTACCTTCTGCGGTTAGATAATAATAGGAACCATAGTTTTTATCATAAATCCACTCAGCTTTAGCCATCTTACCATCTGATTTAAGATAGTAATTGCCTACCCAAGCATTTTGGACATAGTTTCCCGAAGCATTTAGATAGAAATAAGAATTAGCTTTTTTATCAAAAATCCACTTATTAGTAACTTTAGTACCATTTTCATAGTACGATGAGCCTACCCAACCAGACTGAGCTGTAGATTTGGACTTATCCTCTTTAGGACTTGTATTTTTAGGTTTCTCAGCAGGTTTTTGAGCTGGTGTTTTCGGTTTCTCAGCGGGTTTCGGCGCTGGTTTTGGTTCTGGCTTTGGTGCTGGTGTTTTTGGTTTCTCAGCAGGATTTTGCGTTGGCGTTTTTGATTTCTCAGCTTGATTTGACGCCGAAGTTGTATTCTCTTTTACAACCTTACCATTTTTAGATGCATCCTTTTCTTGAGCAGAAACATGCTGAGCCGAAAAAGGAAAGGCTCCAGTTGTATCTGTAAGTGAAAGAAGTCCCAGTGTTGCAGTTGCTAAGCTGGTTACTAAAAATTTTTTTGATTTTTTCATCAAAAATCTCCTTTAAATTTTTATTGTTTACGGTTACATTATAACACAAATATGTATTAATATATACTAAAAGCTATTAATAGATATAACTCACAACACTATCACTTGCAACTCATACAATTCTCTCACTGCATTACAGCCATAGACAGCTTCCGCTTGGTCCAAGTCTGGCACAGTCAAGACTTTTTCCTCTACTTGTCCTGTTTCCAGCAAATGCTGACGGTAAATTCCTGGCAAAATTCCAAGTCTGATAGGCGGTGTGTAGAGTTTACCATTAATTTTTAAGACCAGATTTCCAATAGAGGTTTCAAGCAATTCTCCTGCTGCATTATGGTAAATGATTTCCTGTTCCCCTAGACTTAAGTGTGGTCTATGAGTTGTTTTAAAGTAGGTAAACGCTTGATTCAAATCTGTTTCTTGCAGACAAAGTTTGGCTTTGCAGAAAATTGGACTGAGGGGTGTTAAGATTTGGCGAATGAGTTCTATCCCTCCAGATTTGCTGAGGATAATTCGCAAGCGGTAGTCTTGATTAGCATCACAAACTTGGCACTCTTTCTCTATCTTTTGTCTCAGTTCTTCCGGATTAAAAGGATAGGCAAAATATCGACTAGCCTTTGTCAGTCTTTCCAGATGTTGTTCTTCAAACAACAAGTTTTTCTGGCTGATTTTCCCAGTTGTAATCAATTGGAAACGTGGTTGTTTACGATAGAGTACAGCCGCCTTTTGATGAACTTCACGGTATTCAGACTCCCAGGTGCTATCCCAAGTAATCCCTCCGCCAACTCCATAAATGGCTTGACCCTTGTAGAGTTGAATGGTCCGAATGGCGACATTAAAAATCCGGCGCCCACTTGGAAGCAAGAGACCAATCGTTCCGCAGTAGACTCCTCTGGGTTGGGGCTCCAAGTTCTTGATAATTTCCATGGTCGCAATTTTGGGAGCTCCTGTGATAGATCCACATGGAAAGAGCGAACGGAAGATTTCAACTAGGTCCACATCCGGTCGCAACTGACTCTTGATGGTAGAAGTCATCTGCCAAACGGTCGAATACTGCTCCACCTGACACAGACGCTCCACGTGCTCACTCCCCACCTCAGAAATACGGTTCATATCGTTGCGCAAGAGGTCCACAATCATCATATTTTCAGAGCGATTTTTAGGATCCTGTTCTAGCCAGCTAGCTTGGGCAAGGTCTTCTTGGTCAGTCACTCCCCGCTGGGTTGTTCCCTTCATTGGGCGAGTCGTTAATTCTCGGTCATTTTGCTCAAAAAAGAGTTCTGGGCTCATGGAAATCACTGCCATCTCATCATGTTCCACATAGGCATTGTAGCCCGCCTCCTGCTCTACCACCATACGATTGTAGATGGCAAAAGGATTGGCGTTTAAGTCTTGCTTGAGTTGGACGGTGTAGTTGACCTGGTAGGTGTCCCCTTGACGCAAATGATGGTGAATTTGGGCAATCGCCTTTTCATAGTCTGTCGCAGATGTTACTTCTTGCCACTTTGAAGGCAGATCTACTTCCTCATAAGTCAGAGGAATAGGCGATGTTTCTACCCTGTCATGAACTGTAAAATATAACAGATACTCTGCCAGTAAAGGAGCTTTATGAACTGCTAGTTTCTCCTCAAAAGCAGGTGCAGCCTCGTAGCTGACATAGCCCACTACATAGTAACCTTGCTCTTGGTAGCTTTCCACTTGTGCCAGCAAGTCTGCCACTTCTGCTAAATCTCTCGTTTTTAACTCTTTGATAGGCTGGGTAAAGGTGTATCTCTCCCCCAAAGCCCTAAAATCAATCACTGTTTTTCTATGCATATCTTAAGTATAGCACAAAAAGGCAGATACAGACAAAGCTGATCTACCTTTTTTCATTTTACTAGTCCTATCTACTATTTAGTGAATAAATCTCCAGTAAATCCGTCTGATTTCTGCAAGAGTTGTTTGTAAACTTTCCATTTAAGATTCACTGTATTATCAAATTTATTACCTTGAAGGTCTTTTTCAACTGCAGCATCGAATAGCTCTTGAAGTTTTTCATATGTTGAAATCTTTTGACCATCAATTTCAATTTCTACAAAACCTTTCTCAGCTTTAGCTCTGACTTCTTTATACCATTCTTTCTTCCACTCTTCTAATGTATTAAATCTACCTTTAGAAACTTTTTGGATGATAAAGTCATCACCTAGACCTACATTACCGGCTGCTTTAGATTCTTGTTTATACTTGTTAGATGCATACCCTAAGAATCCATCAAGGTAACCGTAGTAGCCCCACATACGGAATGTATTGTGTTTGAATGAGATTGAGCCAGCCGTGCTCTCACTTGTGTTACCACCGTAAATACCAGTCATCATATTCACAACAGTATAAGCAGAATCGAATCCTTCAGTACGGTAATGACCATTACCTGGTAGCCCGTGTTTAGTAGCGAAGTTGTTATCTACAAGTTGATCAATAGCTGTCAGTTTCATACTCTTCTCATCATCATTTAAATCACGAACTAAATCCCATTGGTGTGGTGCACCTTCTAACTTATTATAGCTCGCTTTTTCGCGATATTTCTTATCGATTTTCTTGAACCACTTATCGTTAGTTCCAGTATTTTTCTTGATGACAGATTCTGCTTCTAAGTAATCAAGCATCATCATTGATTCGTTATAGTTCTTCATGTAGTGATCAATCTTCTCACGACTACTTAACATATTAGGATCATAGTTATAAATTTGTGTACCATCATTTTTACGTTCGTACGCCATATTTAATCCAAGTGAACCATATTCACCATTATAGTTTGTAAGAGATGGTGATTGTAGCATACCTTGAGCAAATGATTCAATATCTGTCCCTTCACGGTGACGCCATGTTCCTAAGTAGGCCATACGGTCATTGATATGAGTTGTTTCGTGAGTGAATGCAGATGTACCATAATCACTAATCATACTAGAGATGATGTAGTATACAGCTTCTGAATTTTGTGGGTTAGAAAAGATATAAGCATACGCACCCATACCGTTATATCCGTGCCATTTACCTGTAGGTCCATAGAACTCACGAACTGGAGCATAGTCACCATTCTTATTATGACCCATTCGGTCAGCCCATCCATTACCTGGAACATCTTGGTTATCCCAAATTGCTGATGGAACCATATTTTCAGATTTCAACAATTGATTACGTACATTATCAGCAGCAAGTCTTGACCAGAAGTCTAAGTAATTAATTTGCTCTTGTGCACGTAAATCGATTTCTTTCTTAAACGCTTCACGTTCAGATTCTGTATTCTTACCATATTTCTCAAATGCACTAAACGCTAGCGTATTGTACGTTGAAATTAAGAACATGTGAGCCTTCTTCGTATTAAGAAGTGGTAAAATGTATCGACCATGTTCACCGTTATTTAAGTTTTCATATAAGTGATATTTCTTATTAGCAAAATCAGGGTTAGATGATTGTTTCTCAACTACGTAGTTAGTATGAGAAATAGATTTCTTATACCATACATTCATATCAGTATCTTCTGTAAAGAGTTTCATGTTATATGTTAAGAAGTCATTTAAATTACCTTTACCTGTTGCTCCCGCAATCACATCACGATAAGCATCTTGAGTTCGGTCCCCTTTCAAGAAATGTTCACGTGAACCAATTTGAATCAATCTATCGATAACGCTAACGTTCTTACCATAAAAATCAGGCTTGAACATCATAAGGTCTTTAATGCTCATATCATTGTATTTAAATCCATAATAACGATTTAAATAAGTAAGAGCCATCATAATTTTAGCTTTGTTGTCTTCTACTTTTTTAAGAAGAGCTTTCATGGCAGCTTCATCACTATTCAATTGATGGTCTTCGTTTTCGGCTAAAGCTTTGACTAATTTATCCAAATTAGCTTTCGTTTCTTCAAAGCTTTCTTCAAGGAATAGATTTTTAATATAACCATCTTTACGACCATCAGTATTTTCTTCGGCTTTACTACGTTTGTCCATTAACGCACGCACTTCAGGTGAAATCAATTCAACACTTGCTAATTTTGCTTTAATATCGTTGATTAATTGTGTTCTATCTTTAACAACCATATTCGGTGTATAAACGACGTCACCAAGACCTTCGATACTATATTCACGAACTTGTTGGACTTGAGAATCAGCTTTACGTGTGACAACTTTTTCTTCCTTAGTACCATCATCATAATGAATCATAATATGATCAACATCTGACAAGTCAGTTACAAACTGTCCATTTTTCAAACCTGTAACAGAAAGAACTTCTTTCATAACCAAGTTTGAACTGGCTTCCAATTTATTGGCCTGATTGACAATCCACTCTTTATTATAGAAAGGTTGTAATTTTTCGATATTGCGATAAGCAAGTTCACGGTCAATTCTGTAATCTTGAGTATCTTTATAGGTCTCATCTAATGATTTTGTATTGTTGAGAGTGTCCTCAATTAGAGGTTTAATTTCAAACTTATCAGCAGTGATTCCCATTGTATCAATCTTGGTATTAGCTTCTTCGAGACTAATTTCTCTAATTCTATGCGAACGAGAATATTTGAACGAATGTTTACCTGCACTAACATCTTTTACAACAAAGTTTCTTTCAAGAGCATTATTCGTGAAGTATCCCCCATCGTAATCAATATCACCGGAACCATAGAATTCTTCACCGTTCTCAACTTTCATCATTGAAACATTATTTTCAAGTTTGCCCCATACCCAGTTCTTACTGATGAAACCTCCAACATCTACAGGTGATTTCACTTTAATTGTTCCTTTAGCGACTGAATTTCGTACAGTCCCATATTTACCGATGCCATTAGGGTCCGAACTATTGTCAACAGTAGACGCAAGACCAGCAGCCCGAGCCTTAGTCGCTGTAATATCAGCTTCTACATATGTTTTATTCGCATGGCCTTTCCAAATCTCACCCACAATACCAGCAAGATTCCATCCTTTATCACCAACACCATCAATTTTACCAATGAAAGCAACATTATTAACTTTAGCGCCCTCACCATCTAATTTATTAACCACACCAGCAATATCATTTTTCGCAATAATATGGCCTGTAACTTTGACATTTTCGATTACAGCATTTTTAACAATTCTTGCAACGGGTGCAATATTTTCTGCCCAAGGCATATTAATATTCACATTGCCAAGATTGATATTCTTCACAGAAGCATTTTCAATACGCTCAAACAATGGTCGAGCGATATTATGAATGGTATACTGTTTTCCATCAACACTTGTTAAATGACCATTAAATACACCTGGTACATATTGTTTATTTGGAGTTGGAACATTTGCTGCGTTCAAATCTGCACCAAGCTTAAACGTCCCCTTACGATTAGCTTGCATTGCTTTTACCAATTCATTGAAATCGTAGTAGACATTCTCTTCGTGAGATTTTGGCTTGGCAAAATAATGAACATATTCTTCACTGAGTTCATTACCATTAGTATGCTGAACTAGATCAGGAGCTTTAGCAGTGACCTTGTATAGTGTTTTTCCATCGACAGTAACTTCTTCGATTTTATCCACAGCAAGACGGGTCACCTTATTATCATGCGTAGCGATTTTTAGATAGTATGGTTTTACATCAGTTGGAACAGAAGTTAAGAAGCTACTATCCGTTTCAACACCATCAGTATCAACACTTATTAAGCTTGTTTCTTTAATATTTTTGACTTCAACTTTTTTGAGGTCAATTCTTAGTGGTTCTTCCCTTAGAACTTCTTCTTCATCACCTTCACCACGGTCATAAATCATTTTGGTTTCGAGTTTATAATCCTTGTAGTACTGCAAATCTGTCAGGCTAGCTGTTAAGTTGTCTGGCGAAATAGTCAATGTTTTGACAATTTCATCACCCTTTTTAAGAGTTAGGGTAATGGATTTTATAGTTGCCTTACTTGGGTTTTCCAAATTGTAACGAATTTGAGATGTTCGTTTTAAATCTTTAACATCGATAAGCGACAAACTTAAAATTGGTTTTTCAAAGTTTTTAGTTCCTAATTTAACGATACGGTCTTGATCTAACTCCAAAACCTGTTCGACAACTTTTGGTGCTTCTTCAGTCTTCAGTCCTTTAATTGTCTTATAAGTCTTTATAACCTTTTTCTGTCCGTCTTTTCCTTCTTTGACAGTAACTCTTTCACCTTTTTTCAGTTGATCATCTTCTTCAACCTTTTCCTTAAACGGAATCTTTTCAAGACTTTCTTCTACCAGAGTTCCTTCAATTGGTTTAGTCCCACGACTTACCTCTTGGTTTACAGGCTCCTTGGTAACTTCTGTGCTAGTTGAAAGAACTTGGTCAGTTTTAACACCTTCTACTGTTTTATAAGTTGTTTTAGTAACTTGACTACCTTTTTCACTATTTCTTACGACAGTTTCTTCGTCCGTATACTTGGTTGGATCCTCAGTCGTTTCAGTTTTGTAATCTAGGTCTGTAGTCGATGTTTCAACAAGGGTTCCCTCAGTTACTTTGTACTCAGGTAACTGTTCTTGTACAAGAGCTTGACCTACTTTACCTTCCTCTTGTGTACCTTTTACTTCTACTGGAGCATCTGGTAATGTTGGTTGCGTCAAAGCTTGACCTTCTTTGCCTTCTTCTTGGGTTCCTTTTGCTTCAACTGGAGTCTCTGGCAATTCAGGTTGCGTTAAGGATTGTCCTGCCTTACCTTCTTCTTGAGTTCCTTTTACTTCAACTGGGGCTTCTGGTAATTCAGCTTGTGTTAAAGCTTGTCCTGTCTTACCTTCTTCTTGTGTACCTTTAGCTACTTGGTGAGTTGGTTCAGCTTGTGGTACTGGAGTTGGAGCAGGTTGCACCTCTTTCTTAGTTCCGACTGCAATGACTTGCGACACAGGATTTTGGAATACTTGGTCTTCGATGACTTCTCTAACTTCTTGACCATTGACCATCGAAACTTTGGTTACAAGACGACGCTGACCATTTACTCCGGCTGCGACGATACGAGTCTCTCCTTCTGCTAGATTCGCATCTGGGCTTGTGACTGTTTCAAAAGGAATCTCTACCAAGCTCTCTTCCTGTCTAGTCTGAGGATTCTCAAAAACTGGTTTTTCTTCAACAGCAGGAGAAACCGGAGAAGCCGCTTAATACGGCGCGCCGCTAAAGCCCAGTTATGCCAACACCCGGGCGCCGTGAATGTCGGTGACCGGTTGGGGCTCCATGGTCATGCCGTCAAAGTAGGGGGCTTTGCGGATGTAGGTGGAGTCTTCGTTCCAGGCGAAGGTTTTCCCGGTGGGAATGTCGAGTTCCTGCCACTGCTTGTCGCCCTTGAATACGTCGGCGTAGTCGGCCTCGTAGAGTTCGCGGGAAATGGCGGATGCCATGGTTTCTTCGATTTCTTCCGTGGATGGCCAAATGTCGGTGAGGAACACATCGTTGCCGTCTTGGTCTTGGCCGAGCGGCTGGGTGGCGAAGTCGAAGTCCATGGTGCCGGCCAGGGCGTAGGCGATCACCATGATGGGGGAGGCCAGGTAGTTCATCTTCACGTCGGGGGAGATGCGGCCTTCGAAGTTACGGTTGCCGGACAGTACCGCGGTGGCGGTGAGGTCGTATTCGTTGATGGCGGCCGACACCTCGTCGGGGAGGGGGCCGGAGTTGCCGATGCAGGAGGCGCAGCCGAAGCCGGACAGGTAGAAGCCCAGGGCCTCCAGGTCTTTCCACAGGTCGGCGCGCTGATAGTAGCCGTCCACCACTTGGGAACCGGGGGCGCAAATGGTTTTCACCCACGGCTTGGCTTTCAGGCCTTTCGCCGCGGCTTTCCGGGCGATCAGGCCGGCACCCACCATGACCGACGGGTTGGAGGTGTTGGTGCAGGAGGTGATGGAGGCGATCGCCACCATGCCGTGGTCGACCGTGTATTCGCCGCCTTGCGGGGAGGTAATGGTCACCGGGTGGGACAGGCGGCCCTGGGCGCCCTTGGCGGCGGATTCCCCACCACCGGGGCGGGAGGAGTTATAGTTCGCCTCGAACGTGCCGGTGAGGGTGGTGGCGGGCAGGGTTTCGGTGTCGTTGCAGTAGTTCGGCAGGTCGCGGCGGAAGGCTTCCTTGGCTTCGGACAGGAGAATCCGGTCCTGGGGGCGTTTCGGGCCGGCGATGGACGGCACCACGGTGGACAGGTCGAGCTCCAAATATTCGGAGTATTTGGCCTCGGGGGCGTCTTGCTCAAGCCACAGGCCTTGGGCTTTGGCGTAGGCTTCCACCAGGTCGATTTGTTCCTGCGGCCGGCCGGTGAGGTGCAGGTATTTGATGGTTTCTTCGTCGATGGGGAAGATGGCGCAGGTGGAGCCGAATTCCGGCGACATGTTGCCGATGGTGGCCCGGTTGGCCAGCGGAATGGACTTGACCCCGTTGCCGTAGAATTCCACGAATTTTTGCACCACACCGTGTTCGCGCAGCATTTCGGTTTGGTTTTCTTTCTCGGCTTCGTAG
>ERZ772807.2098-NODE-2098-length-10610-cov-8.693036_pt1 | contig 10610 bp, 11 predicted proteins | sample MGYA00511472_ERZ772807 | MGnify/ENA primary metagenome ERZ772807 (study PRJEB29015, sample SAMEA2737947) | human oral metagenome | biome: human oral; feature: human-associated habitat; material: dental | place: China | collected 2039 ...
GAAAAACGAAATGAATACGGATAAGGATGTGAGGCAGGTGGAGGCCTCGGAGGTGGACAGCGCTCTTTTTGTTGAACATCCTTATGGGTTTGACGAGCTGAGTTACTTACTGAAAGGCGTTTTTGTCGCTTCCCCCCATACGACGGAGGGCATCGAGGAGCGTAGACATCTATTTGTCGAGCGGGTCCATAAGATGGCAGACGAGCTGGAAGAAATGGTCGAAGAGAAAGGCGAAGTCCGTGCGACGATTTTGGTTGCGATCGAACGGAGTGGTGAGGGCGAGTACTTCCCTGTTGTATGTGTCTCATCAAAAGGCAGCAATGAGATGCTGGTGGAGGCGTGCAACTTCATTTATAGCGATAAGCGCCTGAAATGGGCGATGGAGGCTGTTTTATACAGAGAGTTGAAAGTGATAGAAAGGAGGAATTATATATGAAGGCAAGAGAATTGAGGCCCGGCGCGTGCTATTGGTACACGGGCCGGGGGCGGCGCGAAATGCTGCGATACCGATACCGGGAGTTGGATGTCTACTTGTTCGATTCGGACGATGGGCAGTCGGTCAGACTGACAGCCGAACGGGTGGAACGATATATCCAAGGGAGGGCGTAAGTGCAACGAAAAACGAAAAGTGAAAAATGAAAAACGGAAGATGCAAGAGCGGGCATTCATCCCTCACGGGATGCCCGGAGGCGTATGCGTGTGCACCCCTACGGATGTTTTTGGGCGCGCTCAGAATGACGAGCGTAGGGATGTGGCTCCGGTTCGGGTGCCTCGGGATGTTGCTCTCGTGCAGCCCGACGGAGGGGACGGAATCGATCGCAGACATTGCCTTTTACTTGGCTTTGGCCGCGACTGTGGGCTGGATCTGGTGGCGTGACCGGGAACGAATGCGGCGAATAGCTGACCACCTGGGCGAGGATTAATTGTTGCTTTGTTCAATGTCTAAACAACCAAACAACCACCCAAAACGAGCCTCGGATTTGACCAAAAACCGGTTTGAAGCCCGAAACGAGCCTCGGATTTGACCAAAAACCGATTTGAAGCCCGAAATGAGCCTCGGATTTGACCAAAAACCGATTTGAAGCCCAAAACGAGCCTCAGATTTGACCAAAAACCGATTTGGAGCCTAAAACGTGCCGAGGATTTGACCAAAAACCGATTTGGAGCCTAAAACGTGCCGAGGATTGCACCAAAAACCATTTTGGAGTCCAAAACCCGGCCTCGAATGGCTCTTTCTAACCCTTATATGCCTCAAAAACTTATCCGAGAGTGATCACTGGGCGGCTGTTATGCGCTGCCCGGGTTCCCCATTTTTAGCTTTTAGATTATAGTTTCCACGATGCCCGCTTACTCAATGATAGATGGTGTGCCCGCCCTGACGGTGAACGACTGGTGTCAGTCGGGGCTAACTTATCGGCAGTATTGTTACGATCGCCGCAACGGCGACGTGAAGATTCTGCGCCGCGGGGTGCGGGGCGAGACGGTGATCGATGCGCGGTCGATCCGCCGGGCCGACCGGCTGCGGGTGATCGAAAGGGTGATGGGGCGCGTGCCGCGTGAGGAACACCGGCCGCTCTACACCGTGGACATGGATCGGGAGGCGGAGGCCTTCTTCGCCGCTTACGAAAAGGCGGACGGCGGGCGCCTCTCGGAAGAGACCGTCCGGCAGCTCACGGCCAAAGCCTCGATCTTCAACGCCCTCGGCGACGGGCTGCGCCGACAGACGGAGCGCCGTGCGGCCAGTGGGTCGAAGCTCAAGAAAGGGGCTTACTGGCAGACGATGCTCCAGTGGCACACGGAGGAATGCCGGCGGTCGGCCGAAACGTATGGCGTGGCCGTACCCGAGTACACCAACGCACGCAGCCTCGAGCGCGCCTTCCGCGCCTATGTGGCCGAGGGGTACGCCGCGCTGCTGCCCCGCAACATGGGCAACGACGCGGCGCGGAAGGTGTCTCGCCGGGCTGAAAACCTGATCGTGGCGCTTTGGCGAACGAACGACAAGCCCTTCGCAGCCCGCGTGCACGAACTCTACATGGAGTTCGCGGCGGGCGATACGGAGCTGTTCGACCGGGAGACGGGCGAGGTGTTCCGCCCCGAGGATTACCGTTACAAAGGCCGCCCGCAGGCGGTGAGCTGCTCGACCATCCGGCGGTACCTGAAAAACGTGGTCAACGAGACGGCCGTCTATGCCGACCGCAACGGCCAGTTCGACTACGCCAACTCGCAGCGCCCGAAGCATGTGCGACACAATGGCAGGTTTGCCCTCTCCAAAATCTCGATGGACGACGCCGTCCTGTCCCGAAAAAGCACCCGCGGCTGGGTGGCCAAATACCTCTGCGTGGACGTCGTCTCGGGCTACTGGTTCCGCCCGGCCTACACTGTGGGCACACCGACGTTGGACACCGTGATGGAATCTTTCCGCAACGTCTTTTGCGAGCTCACGGAGCTGGGTCTGCCCATGCCGGCCGAGCTGGAAGTGGAGCATCACCTGATGCAAAACATCGAATGGCTGCCCGAGGCCTTCCAATTCGTCCGTTTCTGTTCGTCGCCCACCGAGAAACGGGCCGAGCACAACATCCGGTCGCTCAAATGGGGCACGTCGAAGAAGCAAGGGCACATGCGCGGCCGTTGGTATGGCAAGGCGGAGGCCTTCAAAAGCGTGCGCAACAAGGTGCACGGCGATTTCATCGACCCCACCTTTCAACCACAAACGATCATTGCCGACGATTTGGCAGACATCGAGCTACACAATAACGAACTACACCCGCGGCAGAAAGAGTTCCCCGGGCTGACCCGCCGCGAGGTGCTTTTGAAACACGCCAACCCGACGCTGCGGCCGATCGCGCCGGAAAGGCTGTATAAACACATCGGCAACGTGACGGAAACGACCATCCGCAACAACGACTACGTGCGGGTGGCCAATGCCGAGTTCGCCCTTGCGGACTTTGATATACTCAGCCGCCTTCAGCCGAACGATCGGCGCGTCACGGCCTACTGGCTGCCCCTCGAGGATGGCTCGGTGCCGTGCGTCTACCTCTATCAGGGCGATGTCTACATCGGCCATGCGACAGCTCGGGCGGAGATGGCGTACAATGAATGCGCCGCGGAGCGCACTGAGGCGGACGAGGCGCGGATGCTCGTGCAACATAAGCGTGCGGCGCGCTTCGACCGGATGATCCGCGAGCGGCGCCGGGAGATCCCCCAGGTGGGCCGGATCAGTAAAGAGACGGCTGAGGCCACGGCCGCGGCGCCCGTCCAAATCGTCGAAACCCGTCAGCCGATCGGCTATGAGGAAGACGAGCTCACGGCCTCGATGGAGGATTGGGCCGCCCGCGCGATCGATCAATTATGAACCAACAAAATAGAAACTACTTAACACGAATAGGACATGTTTCGACAGGATAACATTGTAGAGAATGAGCAATCATCGCCTCGCAGAAAGCATATGGGTCAGCCGGCAATTCAACTAACCAATAGTTTTCCCCTTGCACCTGCCGGCAAGGGCATTTCATCAGCCGGGAAAACGACAAAAGAGCTTTGGTACTCTCGACGAACTGCTTGTCGGGCAGCTCGTCAGGGATTATGCATTCAAGTAAATAGTACTCAGTCATAGGAATAACGTCAAAACACACAAATATGAGCCTCACGAACGAATACAAAGAGAAAATCCGGGCCGCGCTGGCGGCGCGTCGGGCCAATTTCGACGGCTCGGACGCCCGCTTTGCCGCCACGCTTGGCATAGGCAGCGCGCAATACAGCCGCATCAAGCGGGGCGAGACGGTCGGGGTGCTGGCCGACGAAAAGTGGATCAGCATCGCCCGCCGCTTGGGCGTCGGCCTGACCGATGCGCCGGCATGGCAGACGGCCGAAACGCCCGTCTTCAAATACATCACGGCGCAGCTCGAAATGTGCCAGCAGAACGGCCTCTCGGCCATGCTCTGCGACCTGACCGACATCGGAAAGACCTACACCGCCCGGCAATATGTCAAAACGCACCGCAATGCCGTCTACGTGGATTGCTCGCAAGTCAAAACGCGGCAAAAGCTGCTGCGGGGCATCGCCCGGGAGTTTGGCGTGGGTAGCACGGGACGGCTGGCGGACGTCTACAACGACCTCGTGTTCTACCTCAAAACGCTCGATCGGCCGCTGGTCATCCTCGATGAAGCGGGCGACCTCAGCTATGAGGCTTTCCTCGAGATCAAAGCCCTGTGGAACGCCACGGAGCACTGCTGCGGGTATTACATGATGGGCGCAGATGGCCTCAGCGAAAAGATCCGCCGAGCCATCGACAATAAGAAAGTGGGCTACGCCGAAATCTTCGGCCGCTTTGGCAAGCGCTACGGCAAGGTCGTGCCCACGGCCCGCGAAGAGGCCGAGCGCTTCTTGCAACTGACGGCGGCGATGATCATCAAAGCCAACGCCGGGGCGGATACGGATGTGAATCGCCTGCTTCGCCGTCTGATGGGCGAAGACAATACGCCATCCCTCCGACGCATAAACATTGAACTCTCGAAGGGAGCTAACAACTAAAAACGAAAAACGAAAAATGGCCAGGTACTCCGCATCGGGAGATCGCCATCGGGTACCCGGTCACTTTTCACTTTTCACTTTTAGATTTTAGCTTATGAAAAGAGCATTGACGGCGCGCAATGTGCTGACCACAAAGTTCAACACCCTCGGGTTCGACGGTGTATGGCGCGATGCGGTGGGCGAGCCCGAACTGACGGGCAGCTGGATCATCTATGGCGACACGAAGAATGGCAAAACGACCTTCGCTATGATGCTATCCAAGTATCTGACCGCCTTCGGCCGCGTGGCCTACAACAGCGTCGAGGAGGGCAATTCGCGAACGATCCAGATGGCTGTCGACCGCGCCGGCCTGCTCGAGGCGGGCGCCCGCTGGATACTGCTCGACCGCGAAAGCAAGGATGAGCTTTGCGAAAGGCTGCGGCGGCAACGCAGTGCGGACATCGTCTTTATCGATTCCGTGCAATTCATGGATCTGAAGTTTTCGGAATACAAAGACCTCAAGCGGCGCTTCCCCACGAAGCTGTTCGTCTACATCAGTCACGTGGACGGCCGTCGCCCCTCGACGCCCACGGCCCTGCGCATCCTACGCGATGCCAACGTGGCCTTCCGCATCGAAGGGTTCAAAGCCTTCCCCACGAGCCGTTACGGCGGCGGTCGGCCGGTGGTGATCTGGGACAAAGGCGCGGACGAATACTGGGGGCGGGAGGTAAACGGAAAAACGAAAAGCTAAAAATGAAAAGTTGCCGGGTACCCGACCGGCCCCCTCCCGCCGGTAGGACTTTTAGTTTTTACCTTTTAGATTTTAGTTCAAAGAATGATGAAAACAATAGACAACGATCACCGGAAGCGGCAACTACTGAAGCGCTTCCACATGCTGCTAAACAGGGCGCGGATCGATGAGGACGGTAAGCGCGAAATCCTCGCCTCGTATGGCGTAGAGCATTCCTCGGAAATGGATTGCGCGGGGCTGGCCGACGTGTGTAGTAAACTGGCCGTGGCGATGACCCCGCGGGCGTCCGAGGCAGACCGCTGGCGCAAGCGGGTGATGGCCGCCGTGTTCGGCTACTGCCAAGCAATGGACTATGAGGCGGATGTAAATCGGGTAAAGGCCATTGCCTGTCGGGCGGCCGGGGCGACGAACTTCAACCGCATCCCGCTGGATCGTTTACGCAGCCTTTACAACGCCTTTATGCAGCGTGTAAAAGACATTGAAAAGGTCGGCCGAATGGCGGACACACCTCAGGGCGGCGGGGGCTTCCTCTATGTGATGTTCCCCGACGGACGGAAAGAGATCCCCAACGCATAAGACGAAAAGAGATCCCTGGGCGCATAAACAGATAAACACCTAAACGCATAAACAGAAATGACAACAGTAGAAATGACGGCCGAGGAGCGCCAAGAGTTTGAGGCCTACAAACTGGCCAAAGAGAAGAAAGCGGCGGAGGCCAAACGGAAGTCCGATCGCGAAGCCTACACGGAATTGGTGGATGAGACGATCGCGGCCGTAATGCCCGAGCTGACGAATATCAGCGAGGCTATCGCCCAGAAAAAGACGGCCGCGGCGGAGGCCTTCCGCGGGGCATTGGAGATGAAGGCGGAGCTGTTCGGCGTGAAAGACGATCAGCAGTCGCACACGTTCACCAACTCCGAGGGCACGATGCGCATCACCATCGGGCACTACATGCTCGACAATTACCGCGACACGGTGAACGAGGGTATCGCGATGGTCAAAACGTACATCGAATCGCAGGCCCGCGACGATGCCAGCCGCGCGCTGGTCAAGGCCATCCTGCGGCTGCTGTCGCGCGACGAGGCGGGCAATCTGAAGGCCTCCCGCGTGCTACAACTGCAAAAGATGGCCGAAGAAACGGGCGACGAACGCTTTATAGAGGGCGTGCGCATCATCCAAGAGAGCTACCAACCCACGCCCTCGAAAGACTACATCCGCGCGGCGGTACGTGACGAGTCGCGCGCCTGGGTGCCCATCCCCTTAAGCATGACGGACGTATGATCATCGCAGTAGACTTTGACGGAACGATCCACGACGGCCAGTGGCCGAGGATCGGCGAGGCGATGCCTGGGGCGCGTGAGGCGATCAACGCTCTGCGCGCCGAAGGGCACTACATCATTATCTGGACATGCCGCGAAGGGCGCCAGCAAACGGAGATGGTGAACTGGCTGCTTGAAAAGGGCATCGGCTTCGATCGCATCAATGATCATCGGCCGGACGAGGTGGCGGCCTATGGCAGCAACGCGCGCAAGGTGTATGCGCATTGCTACGTGGACGATAAGAACGTAGGCGGGATGCTCCCGTGGAAAGATATTGCCGCGTGGATCCGCCGCCAGGAAGAGGCCTACCGGGGGCGTCTTCGGACGCCGGCGAAGTTTGGCCGGGTACATGCCTGCGAAGTTTGCCGAACGCATGCCGCTGGGAATAACACATCGGAAACGGACGACGAGGTGTAAAACAGGATGGCAGCGGGGATGATTCATATCGGGGCGTCTTCGGACGCCGGCGAAGTTTGGCCGGGTACATGAATCCCGCGGGAGTCTTTTGTCTCAAGGGTAGAGAAACTGGTACCCGGCAGACTTCGCCGGCGCCCGCAGGCGCCCCACCGCGCCGATAAACGATTCAACGAAGAAGCCCTAAGAGCGGCCGGCAACGCGATTGTCCTGCAAGTGGCTTATGAGATTATACGGGGGATTGTAGAGATAGAGCGGGGGGAGCATTTTCCTGACGTCAGGAAAGAAGCAGACAAGGTATAAGAGTAAGATGTTATAAATTTCTTTTGATAGGGGCGGCCGGAGTCCGGGATGGATAGGCCGCCTTTGCTGTATATAGGCAGATGACATTGTGTCTATCTTTTCACCTGCTCTGAATCGTCGCTCTTTCCCTCCGCTTTTGCTTTCTTTGCAAAAGCAAGAACAAGCAATCAAGGTAATGGCCGGACAGCATCAGACCAAAGAGACGGAGGGGGTACCCCCGATGTGTATGACACGCGAGGAACGAATCGATGCACGCAACCAGCTGATGGCTGCGCGTTTCTATTATTGGACAGAGGTACGCCGGCGCCGCTTCGATGATGTGATGCACATACTTTCTGAGTCTGAATTTTTCATGTCTGAGCGAACGATCACGGATGTGCTGCGCGATGCGGGCCAGCTCCTATCCGACCTGCATACCCGCCGCGAAACGCCCGCTGCCCTTCGACGTGCCTACCCTTCGTGGAGTTGGGAGGCGGCCGGCTAATGAGCAATTCTTAATTATCCGGATCAACTTCGCCAGCGGCCGTAGCTGTCCCCCTTAATATCTCTTCTTATTCACTGGCCGCGTGCCAATCGACCACGCCGTGGGGGTGATGGCGGCAACCTTACGCTGAGCCACGAAGTACCCCCCTTCCACTGCGTCCGGGCCGTCGGCCGGGGCGGGGAGTCCATCATCGAAGAGCTTAAACTGTTCCTCAGGGGTCGCTGCATGTGGGGATTCTCTTTTTCGGCAATGTTGAAAATCAGGTTGCCCGCCCAGGGTTGAGCGGCCCCTGAGGTTGCCTTCAATTCGGGCGAACTTATCCGGTTTGGCTCGCTCGTCGGGTGCGATAGAGATGATGAATTTCCGTTCGATGGCCTTTTGCAGGAAAAGCGGCTTGAAAACCTGTTCGTAGAAGGGATCCTGTAGCTTGTTATTCTCGATGTAGTTGTAGATCGTCGTACGGTCGCGGACGTAATCCTTTTGGTAGTAGTACCAATTGACGAACTCATCATTGGTGACGTGGTCGAGGAAAGCCGTAATGACATACAGGCGGCCATCCAAAATGCCCAAAAGCACGTTCGACTTAAACGATCCGAGCGCTTTCACGCCCTTGCGGTGCGTCGTACGATTGGAGGGCGCCGGGTCGCCATAACTAATGAGGAAAGGAAACTTATTAAGCGGGGGCACGGCGCCCCATGTGATCTCTTTGAAGTACGTCCCTTCAACCACTGGGTTGTTGAAGCATTCCTTTTGCGCCGAGGCGGCCGACACCTGAGCGAGTACTTCGTCGATCATCGCCTCCGTATTCTTTTCCGGCCAGACCGAAACGCCCTCAGCAAAGTCCCGCTTGGGATCGGGGCGGCGGATGTCTACCATTCGGATATTGATGATGTCCCAATTCCCCAGCGGCTTATTCCGCCCGGCCAGCTCACGGGCACGCGCGCCAGCACGGGCAATGCAACAATCACGGGCGATGATATTGCCGCACCAAATAACCAACAGGGGCTCGCTGAATGAGCGTGTAAAGTAGAGGGCTTGCTCTGGTCCAGTTCCATTTGTCGGCGATGATTTCAGGATTGCGGCATTCTTCATCCGTGTCGAAATCGTCGGGCAGGATGACGTCTGGGCGCACCTCGTCGAGCTTGAAACCACGGGGCGACTGCCGGGCACCCACGGCAAAGAAGGAAACGCCGCGGGCGGTGATGAAATGTTCCTCCGTCCACTTCGTGCCCCGCTGATTGCCGTAGTAAAAGGCGATTCGTTTGTTGGCCTCGAGCTGCGCCCGGTAGACGCGCAGCAGGCGTTCGGCATTGTCGCTGCTGTTGGAGGTCAAAAGGATGTTACGCTTGCGACCAGTAAGCGCTAAATACATCACAACGAACATCACCGTGGTACTCTTTGCCAGCTCACGCGCCCATGAGAGCACCTCGTACCAGTTACCCTCCGTGGCCTGCCGAATGATGCGGGCGATAGCCTTCTTTTGGAAGCCTGCAAAGTCATATTTGGCGAACCGTGGGAACAGCTCTTTGATCCATTCTGGGCGGGATGCGCCTCAGGGGCCATTGGCGACGCTTTTCGCGTTCGGCCACGGGCATGGCGCGATCGGGGTGGCCGTTTCTTCGCGGATGGATTGCAGGTATTGCTCCCATTCCTGTAAAGCCTGTTTGTCCGTCAGCTTCATCGGAGCATCTCTTTAATGTATTGATCGAATAGGGCACTGACTTCGATGGCCTTTGTGGGATCGAAGGCGCGCAGCGAGGGTTCAGTAAGGCCTGCGATACATTGATCACATCGCGGACACCGCTGCTGGGCCCGGTGCGCCGGGTGGCGAAGTTTGACCTGTTACCTGCATATCGGTTACGCTCCGAGCCCCTTTTTACCCCCTTCCTACACCGCTAATTGTCGGAAAAAAAAGTGCCGACTGGCCCGGATCCTCGCGGCAAAGAACCGCCGATTTTAACCGTTAAAACCGCCTGAATCCGCGGTTCTTTACACGCCAATTTGCGGGGCGTCTGAGCGCCCTTCACCTTTGCCGCCGAACCAACGAACCAACGAACAACTAACAACGAACAACTAACAACTAAACACCTAAACATCACCAACAACCAACGGGCCATCAGGTCCCAACACCTAAACAAACCAACAACCAACGGGCCATCAGGCCCAACACCTAAACATCACCAACAACCAACGGGGCTTTAGCCCCCAACAACAAACAAAACAACCGTATGGACAAAGATTTAGAGATTAAGACCGTCGGGCAGAAGAAGCTCGACAACGCGATGCACGTGACCTATCACACCGAGATGCACGGCATCCTCAAATCGGCCGATCAGGCCAAGACCGGTATCCCGGCCGAGATCATGACCGACTACAACGGCGGCATTACTGAAGAGACCGAACTCAACCGCGAGGCCCAGGCCGACGCCCTCACGGCCGAGCTCGTGAAGGCCGACACGGCCCGCGACCGCGCCGTGCAGTACTTCTTCGCCGCCGTTCGTGCCGCCCGACTCTCGCCCGACGAGGCGGTACAGAAAGCCGCCGCCGCACTCATGCCCACCGTCAGCGTCTACAGCGGTGCGCCCACCGAGGCGGCCGACCGTGAGACGGCCCTCATCTCTGGCCTTGTGGTCGACCTGAAGAAGGCGGAGCTCACGGCCCACCTCACCACGCTTCACCTCGCCGACCTGCCGGCCAAACTCGAGGCCCTCAACAAGGCCTTCTCCGACTTGGCCACCAAGCGAAGCGACGGACGCGCGGCCACGAAGCTGCCGCTGGCCTCCAAAGTCCGCCCGCGGACCGACGCCGCTTACGAGCGCATCCTCTTCAC
>ERZ772807.2101-NODE-2101-length-10601-cov-7.266262_pt1 | contig 10601 bp, 7 predicted proteins | sample MGYA00511472_ERZ772807 | MGnify/ENA primary metagenome ERZ772807 (study PRJEB29015, sample SAMEA2737947) | human oral metagenome | biome: human oral; feature: human-associated habitat; material: dental | place: China | collected 2039 ...
AAAATAGTAAAAAAATACAAGATTTGACAAAAGCTATGACTTCTGAAAAAGTTAAAAAGTTCATTGAAGAAAAATATGCCGGACAAGGATTTCCTGTGTTTTAAAAAATAAAAATATTTTATAGCCATTTCAAATTGACATTCTGCTCAAAACTTAAAATTTATTGAGTTTTTATGAGTTTAAATTTACAAACTTTTGAATACAGGTTGCTCTACTAAGAGCAACTTTTTTTATGAAAAAAGTTTTAAAATTAATCATAATGAGGTATAATATAAAATAAACATATTTTTTAGCAAAGGAAAATAAAATTATGAAATATATTTATAATATTGATAAACTAAAAAATCATAATGAAAATACAGTATTTGAGGAAAAAATTGGTAAAAAGGCTCAAAATTTGCTTGAACTTGCTGCCAATGGATTTAATGTCCCGCATTTTTCAGTCATTACTAACAGATATTTTAAGGAAATTATACTAAAAGAAATTGAAATGTATAATCAAGAAGCAGGAAATAATGATGAAATTAAGGATTGGGAGGCTGTATTCAGCGGAAATACCGAAAGAAAAATTGAAAATATAATTAGAATTATAAAAAATCATAAAATTAAGGAAGAATTTGAAAAGGAAATAGAAAATGCACTAAATGAAGAAAGTTATTATGCTGTGAGATCATCTTCAATTGAGGAAGATAGCAGCAATTTTTCATTTGCTGGACAGTTTGAAACGTACCTTTATGTGAAAAAAGAAAATATGTTGGAAAAAATAAAGGAAGTTTGGATTTCTTCATTTTCAAATCACGTTATGAAATACAGAAAAGAAGGGAAAATAAATAATGAAATAAATGTTCCAGCAGTAATAATTCAGGAAATGGTTAATTCTGAAAAGGCGGGAGTTGGATTTAGTGTAAACCCTGTAAATAATAATTATGACGAAGTCGTTATTTCTGGAACTTATGGACTGGGAACAAGCATAGTTGACGGAGATGAAAATGGAGATCTGTTTATATATAATAAAAAAACGAAGGAAATTAAAAAGGAGATAAGAACCAAAAAAATAAGACAGGTTTTAGATTTTGAAAATAAGAAAATAAAAACAGAAGAAATAAATATTGAAGAGGAAATATTAAATGACAGTGAAGTATGTGAACTAGGTGAAAATATCATAAATATTGAAAAATATTATGGAAAGCCTCAGGATATGGAATGGGCATTTGAAAAGGAAAAGCTATATATATTGCAGTCAAGACCTATAACTACATTGGAAAAAACAGACAAAAAAACATATAACACAATAATATGGGATAACAGCAATATTGTAGAAAGCTATCCTGAAATTACATTGCCGCTCACATTCAGCTTTATAAGAAAGGCATATTCCGACGTCTATAAAAGATTTTCAGAAATAACCGGAGTGCCTGCCAAAGTTGTGGAAAGTTATCAGGATATTTATGATAATATGCTTGGATTGCTAAAAGGGCGGGTTTACTATAACTTGATAAACTGGTATAAACTTTTGATGCTGTTTCCAAATTCTAAAGGCAATAGTAAATTTATGGAACAGATGATGGGGGTAAAAAAGGAATTATCCGAAGAAAATCTGAATGAGAATTTGCTGGAAGCTGAAGGGAAAATGACAGGCTTTGAAAAATTTAGAAATAAGCTGGAAAAATATAAGGCTGGATTTACATTATTTATGAATATGTTTCTTATTGAAAAAAAGGCTGAAAAATTTTATAAGATTATTGATGAAAATCTTAATGGTAAAAATAGCGATTTAAGTAATAAAAATATAAAAGAACTGAAAAAATATTACAAGTTTCTTGAAAATAAATTTTTAAAAAACTGGGAAATACCTATTATAAATGACTTTCTTGTAATGGTTTGGTTTGGACTTTCAAAAAAAATGGCTGAAAAATATATAAAAGATGATTTTGAAAAGGCACACAACACGCTTATTGCTCAAGAAGGAAACAGCATGATTAGTGTTGAACCATCGAAATATATAAAAAAAATGAGCCTTATGATAAAAAATGACAAATCTTTAAAAGATGAAATAAGAAATATAATAAACAAAAACGAAAAATCACTTATTGAAATATTTAAATTAACCCAAAATGCAGAATTTAATTCTACTTTGAATGAATATATGGAAAAATTTGGTGACAGGACAGTCCACGAACTGAAACTGGAAGCACCAACATTAAGGGAAGAGCCTTTATTTTTAATAAAAATGATATATTCGCTTTCAATAACAGAAAATGTTCAGGAACATGCTAAAAGAAACATATTGGAAGAACAGAAAAAAATATATGACAGCCTGAAAATAAATCCTATAAAAAAATATTTATTGAAAAAAACTTTATTTTATGCGAAAAAATTTATACGATTAAGGGAAAATTTGAGATATGAACGGACAAAGGTTTTTGGAACAGTCAGAAAGATTATGAAAAAAATGGGAGTACATCTGAAAAATAACAACCTTATAAATAATGAAAAAGATGTATTCTACCTTACTGTCGATGAAATTTTTGGACTTGTTGACGGCTCAATAATTGATGTTGATTTAAAAAAACTTATAGAACTGCGAAAAGAGGAATATAAAAAATACGAAACAGAGGCAATTCTTCCTGATAGATTTTTAACAAGAGGATTCCTAGGAGAAAACTTTTATTATGAAGATTTGGCAGGAAATTCTCAACTCGACGAAAATACTTTGCAAGGGACTGGATGTAGCAAAGGAATTGTAAAAGGAAAAGTAAAAATTGTCTTAAATCCTATGGATACTCAAGTTGAAGACGGAGATATCGTTGTTACAAAATCTACAGATCCAAGCTGGGTTATGGTTTTTCCTTTATTGAAGGGACTTATAGTAGAAAAGGGAAGCCTTTTATCCCACAGTGCAATTATTTCACGGGAAATGAACATCCCTGCCATAGTAGGAGTACAAGGGGCAACAAGTATTCTAAAAACAGGAGATATGGTTCAATTTGACGGAAGTACGGGAATTATTAAAAAATTGAATGGTTGATTTTTATTAAAAATTTAAAATTACAAACAAATTAGGAGGAACATAATTGAAAAGTGAAGTAAAAGAAAATAAAGTTGATTTTTCTTTGATAAGATACTCCCAATGCTGGGAAGATACTGAAATATTGCTTGAAAGTCTTGATATTAGCGAAAAAGATGTATGCTTTGGGATTTTGTCGGCAGGGGATAATGTGTTTTCGATGCTTGCTGAAAATCCTGAAAAAGTGATAGCTCTCGATATAAGTTTTCCCCAAATTGCTCTTGCTAAACTTAAAAGGGAAATTTTTAAAAATTTTGATTATGAAGAAATGCTGGAATTTATGGGAGTTAAAAATTCTTCTGAAAGAATTAGGATGTATGAGAAAATACGTGAAAAACTTGAGAAAGATGTGAGAGATTATTGGGATCTTAATAGGGAAGCAATTGAAACTGGAGTGATTCATATTGGAAAATTTGAAAAATTCTTTAAAATTTTTAGGGAAAAGATACTTCCTTTGATACATAATAAAAAAAGAGTGGAAGGGCTTTTTGAGAAAAAGTCAAGGCAGGAAAGAGAGGAATATTATAATAAACATTGGAATAATTTTAGATGGAAACTGATGTTTAAACTGTTTCTTTCTAAATCTATAGTTGGAAAATTTGGAAGGGATAAGGAATTTTTCAGGTATGCAGAAAAAGATATTTCTGAAGAGATGAATAAAAGAAGCAAGTATGCCCTTTGCGAGCTGGACAGCTATGAAAATCCTTATATTCATTATATTATGATGGGAAATTACCGTTTAGACTGCTTGCCTTACTTTTTAAGAAGGGAAAATTTTGAAAATATTAGGAAAAATCTTCATAAATTGGAAATTGTTCAAAATTCTGTGGAAGAATATCTTGATGAAATAGATTTTAAAATAAATAAATTTAATTTAAGTGATATATTTGAATATATGTCTTTGGAAAATTATAGAAATTTGATGAAAAAAATTTATGATAATGCTGATAATAATGCAATATTGGCATACTGGAACTTGATAGTGGAAAGAAATTCGGCAAAATTAAATTATACAGAAAATGAAATGAAGGAAAATATAGAAAACAAAAAAAATAATATTGAAAAAAATTTTCAAAGAATGGAAGAATTTGATAAAAGACTTCATAAAAAGGACAAAACGTTTTTTTATACTGATTTTGTAGTTGAAAAGGTGATAAAGTATGGAAATAACTAAGATGATACTTGTTTTTATTGGTTTTATAATGTTTTTTCTTTTGCTGAATAAACTTGAAAAAAGTGAAACGTTAAATTCAGAACTTATACGGAAAATTTTACATATAGGTTCGGGATTTGGGGGACTGGCTCTTCCGTTTATATTTGAGAAAAAAAGTTCGGTTATGATACTTGGAGTGATTTTTCTTGCAGTGCTTATTTCCATTAGGCTGATAAAAAATAGAATAGCTGGATTTAGAAAAGTTTTGGAAACAAAAAATAGGAAAACATTTGGAGATATATATTTTATTATAAGCATTTTAGGATTATGGATTGCGTCAAGCGAAGATAAAATAATGTATTCTCTTCCGCTTATAATACTTATGTTTTCCGATGCCTTTGCAGCTCTTATCGGGGAATTTTATAGTAAATATAAGTTTGATACGGGATTTGGAACAAAGTCGGTAGAAGGATCTGTGACATTTTTTCTTACAACATATTTTATTTGCATAAATTTCTTTTTATTTTTCAGTAACATTAAAAGTATAAATATCGTGCTTGTTTCACTGCTTTTAAGCATTCTTGCAATGATTCTTGAAATGATTTCGTGGAATGGGCTGGATAATATTTTTGTCCCGCTTTTCGTATATTTATTCCTAAAATTAAACTTATATTTAACAGCGAGAGAACTTATGTATAAACTTTGGGTAATAGTTATGCTTCTTATAATTATAATATTAAATAGAAAAAAAACTACTCTTACAAAAGTTGCCCAAACTGCAAGTTTATTTTTCCTTTATATCGTTATGATTATAGGTGGAATAAAATGGGTTGTTCCGCCATTAATAATGTATCTTGGCTATTATCATTTTACACCAAAAGTTAGAGGACAAGTTAAAGACTCGTTAAAAGGACTTTTAACAATAGCATTTACCACATCAATGTGGCTTGCATTAAGCATAGTAATGGATAAAAATAAAATGTTTCTTATTTATATTTTTTCATTTTCACTATTTTTTGGAATTATAAATTTAATAAGGGATAATGCCGGAAATATCTACAGGAAAACATTTAGAATGAACTTTTTGATGGAAAGCATATGTAAAGCAGCCGTTTTCTTTCTAGTAAATTATTTTATTTTGTCAAGGATTCTGGATTTTAAAATGTTAGCTGGAATAGCGGTTCTTTTGTTTGGCGGAATATTTATTTATGAAACAAGTATGAAGATTTTTTATATTTTTGAAAAGGAAAATGAACTTAGCGGAGAAAGCAAAGTATTTTTAACTTCAGGAATTGTTTTTGCTTGCTCAATGTTATTACTGGGAATAGGAATGTTATAAGATTAAAACAGGAGAAAATATAGATATGAAAATAAAAAGATATGCGATAACAGAAAATAAAAAAATAAATAATAATTATTTAGAAAAATATGTTAAAGAAAATGATATTTCTCAAAATGAAATAGCAAGAATTCAGATAGAACGCCCCTCAGAAATTATAGTTTTTCAAGATGAAGCGGAAAAAATGGCAGGAAACCTAAATTTGTGGCATAATCGACTAGATTATAATGAGAAAAAAACATCTTATATTGGAAACGTAATGATTTTTGAAAAATATAGAAAAGAAGAATTTGAAAAGAAAATATTTGATGAACTTTTTGAAGAATTGAAAAAAGATGAGATTGAAATAATAATCGGGCCTTTGAATGGAACTACTTGGAATACGTATCGGTATGTGACAAAAACTGGAAATAGAAAGCCTTTCTTGATGGAACCTTGGAATGAAGGCTATTATGTGGAATTATTTCAAAAAAATGGATTTAATCCTCTTGCCAATTATATTTCTACAATAATGGAAAATATGAATCCTGTTAAAAGAGAAAATCTATCTAAGAAAATTGAAAAAATAAAAAAATTGAATTACTATAAGGATGTAAAAGTAAAATCTTCAGAAAATGAAGATATAATAACAATGTTAAATAAAGTCTATGACTTGACAATTCAGGCATTTAAAAATAATTTTTTATATTCTGAACTGGAAAGAGAAATTTTTATAAAAATGTATATGAAATATGAGGATAAAATTGTAAAAAAATTCTTTAAAACGCTTTATCTCAAGGATGAATTAATTGGCTATGTGTTTGGAATACCTGATTATGCAGAGCTTCAGTATAAAGGAAAAATAGAAACAATGATACTTAAGACGATTGCAGTTTCTCCCAAATATAACGGAAAAGGAATGGGATATATCTTAATTGATGAACTTGTAAAGGAAGCGGAAAAATCAGGTTATAAAAATGTGATTTATGCTTTGATGTATGAAAAAAATATATCTAAAAATATAGGATTGCTATTGGGAGATGAATTGAGAAGATATACTTTGTTTATAAAGGAACTTTAAATAAAAGGCGGTATAAAAATGACAATAGTTGACAAAATAAAAGAATTAAGAAGTCTGTATCCAGATAAGACAGCTTTATTTGACTTGAATACAGGCAAAAAAGTTACTTTTACCCAAATAGATGAAAAATCAAATTATGTATGTGATTATTTAAGGAAAAAAAATTTTAAAAAAGGAGATAAAATTGTAGTTTTTATTCCAATTGGAGTGGAATTTTACTTGATTTTGACAGCAATATTTAAAATGGGAATACAGGCTGTATTTATTGACCCTTATGCTGGGATTGAGCATATTAATAAATGCTGTGAGATGATTTCGCCTGATGGGATAATTGGGAGCAGGAAGACACTTCTGAAGGGATTTTTTCTAAAGGGAATTAGAAAAATTGGGAAAAAAATTAATTATATTAAAGTGATGGAATATTCTGAAAAATTTTCAACAAATGAAAATTGGCAAGCAAAAAAAAATGAAAAAATTAAAAATCATGAAAAAATCGAAGAAAATACACCAGCTCTTATCAGCTTTACAAGCGGAAGCACTGGATTTCCTAAAATTATTATGAGAACTCATAAATTTTTGCTGGGGCAGCATAATGTGCTTGAAAAAAATATAAAATTTGAAAAGGAAACATCAGTTTATTCTTCATTCCCAATATTTCTTTTTTCCCACATTGCCACAGGAACAACTACTTTTATTCCTGATTTAAACTGGAAAAAACCTGCAGAATCAAATTTTAAAAATATTGTTCAGCAAATAATGGAAAATAATATTCAGAACGTCATCCTCCCTCCTGCAATATTTCAAAATATTGTAAAATTTTGCAAAGATGAAAAAATAACGCTTGAAAATGTTCAAAAGGTATATACAGGCGGTGCTCCTGTTTTTTACAGCCTTATGAAAAAAATTAAAGAAGTTTTTACAAATGCAAAAATTACAGCTTTGTATGGAGCATCAGAAGCTGAGCCAATATCGGTATTAAATTTTGAAGATATAACAAGAGAAGATATTGAAAATATGAAAAATGGAGAAGGGCTGCTGGCTGGAAAAATAGTCAATGAAATAGAGCTTAAAATAGAAAAATTAGACAATGTTAAAGATTCTTCAGAATTAAAAGGCGAAATACTTGTAAAGGGAGAAAATGTGGTTAATGGTTACCTAAATGTTAAAAAAAATCCTGATGAAAACTGGCACAGAACAGGCGATATGGGATATATTAACAGAAAAGGGCAACTTATACTGCTTGGAAGAGTTAAAGGGCTAATACAAATTGAAGAAAACATTTATTATCCTTTTACTATAGAAACTGCCTTTTCATTTTGTAAAAACTTGAAAAAATCAGTCCTTACTTCAAAAAATAATAAATTGTATCTCTTTGCTGAAAGAAATCCTGAATTTAAAGGAGATTTGTCTGAAGATAATGAAATTAAAGAATTAAAAGAAAAATTTGGAATATTTAAAATAATTGAAACTGAGATTCCAATGGATAAGAGGCATAATAGTAAGACAGATTATAAAAGGCTGGAAGAATTGAAAAAAGAACTTTAGAAAAGATATACGAAGGGAAAAATAAAATGAATAGAAATGATACAAATTCAAAAAAATCAATGATTCAAAATATAAAAAACTTTAAAATATATTTAAATGAGCGATTTCCATTAGGAAAAAACTCAATTTTTGTACTAATTTTTACTTTATCAGGATATATCTATACAGGATTACTATATAATTCAAAAATCATTAATCAGATTTTTTCAAAAGAAATTAAAGTGCCAATGCCTTGGCATAAAATAGTTGCTTTATTTATCATAATTTTTATGTTTTTCCTGCAATTAAGAATTACAGATGAATTTAAGGATTATGAAGAAGACTTAAAATATAGGGCTTACCGCCCTGTCCAAAGGGGAGTAGTAACTTTAAAAGCATTGGGAAAAATAGGAATTGCTACCGTTATTATACAAATAATTCTTGCGTATGTTATAGATTTTAAAATTATATATTTTATGATAATAGTATGGTTTTATATGTTTTTAATGGCAAAGGAATTTTTTATAAAAGAGTGGCTTACAAAAAGAATTTTAATCTATGCTCTATCTCACGTTGTAATAATGATTTTTATTACTCTCGTTATTGTAAATGCTACACAATATATCGTATTAGGCGAAGCAGAAAATATTTTTAAATTTGTAGCATTACAATGGTATAGACATAATATTGATATTGCCTTGATTCCTCTTTTTACGTTAAATTATCTAAACGGAATTGTCCTAGAAATTGGAAGAAAAACGAGAAGAGCCGATGAAGAGGAACATGGAGTACAGACTTATAGCAAACTTTGGGGAAAGAAAAAGGCTGCAGTAATTTTAAGTTTACTTTTTGCTGTTGAATATTTTCTTGTTATTCTTGGACTTTCTTATACTTATGAAAAATATTTTTTATTCAGCGGATTGGTACTGCTTATAATCCTGATAATTTCAATATATTTTATGATAAAATTTTTGAAAAAGGATTTATCGGGGAAAATTGTAGAAAGCGTATCGGGACTTTGGATTGTGTTTTCTAGTATGGGGATGGGGCTTCTTCCGTATTTTGTATTTAGCTTGATAAAATAAATTAAAGAAACAAGAGTTTAGAAAATAATTATTCTCTTGTTTTTTTTGCACTTAGATTTTTAAAAAATAAAATACTATTTTTCATTTAAATATCTGATTTATTATGAATTTCTTTTGCTTTTTTACTTTTAAAGAAATTTTTTAGATAAATTTAAAAATAGACTTCCATTTGAGAAAAATCGAGATATAATTATAACATAGACTGACCTAAAGGAAGTGGTAAATGATGATCGAACTAGAAAAATTGTCTACTGAAGAAAATAATCCAAACAGCAAGGATATTGAATTGCAGGATAGCCTTGAAATTGTAAGAAGAATAAATGAGGAAGACAAGAAAGTGGCATTTTGCGTGGAAAAGGAACTGGGCAGTATTTCACGGCTGATAGATGCTATTTTGTCAAGATATGAAAAAGAAACAAGAATTATATATATTGGCGCAGGAACATCAGGAAGACTTGGAATTCTTGACGCTTCAGAATGTCCTCCTACTTACGGAGTTTCCTTTGAGAAAGTTCAAGGAATAATTGCTGGTGGAAATGAAGCGATATTCAAGGCTAAGGAGAACGCTGAGGATAGTCCTGAACTGGGAAAACAGGATTTGCTAAATATTAATCTTACTGAAAATGATGCAGTTATAGGACTTGCGGCTTCTGGCAGAACTCCTTATGTTTTAGGGGCAATAGAATATGCAAATAGCATTGGTGCAGTTACTGGAAGTATAACTTGTTCCAAAAATTCTGATTTATCCAAAGTCAGCCAATATCCAATAGAAGTCCCTGTTGGTGCTGAAATTGTGACAGGCTCTACCAGAATGAAAGCAGGAACAGCCCAGAAGATGATACTTAATATGATTTCTACTACACTTATGATAAAACTTGGAAAAGTATTTTCAGGCTACATGGTGGATGTAAAAACTTCCAATCAGAAACTGGTTGAGCGGGCGAAAAGAATAATAATGAAAACTACTGGGACTGATTATGAAATTGCAAGTTCTGTTTTGAAAAAAGCTGGAAATGATGTAAAAACAGCTATTGCTATGATACTTTTGGATATTGATAGAGATATGGCAATGGAAAAATTAAAACAATACGATAATAATGTGGCAAAATTGATACATGAATATTCTGAAAAAAATATTTAGCAATTTAGAAAGGATAGTAAAATGGAAAAAAGGGATGGAATTAAAATTGTAACGATTGGTGGAGGCTCTAGCTATACTCCTGAACTGATAGAAGGATTTATTAAAAGGATAAAGGAATTGCCAGTTAAGGAAATATGGCTGGTTGATATTGAGGAAGGGAAAGAAAAATTAGAAATAGTTGGAAATTTGGCTAAAAGAATGGTGGAAAAGGCTGGTATTGACTGCAAGGTTT
>ERZ772807.2108-NODE-2108-length-10583-cov-4.642572_pt1 | contig 10583 bp, 10 predicted proteins | sample MGYA00511472_ERZ772807 | MGnify/ENA primary metagenome ERZ772807 (study PRJEB29015, sample SAMEA2737947) | human oral metagenome | biome: human oral; feature: human-associated habitat; material: dental | place: China | collected 2039 ...
AAGCCATGCTCGACGGCATCCATCTGGCGATGGGCAGCGCGCTGGTGTTGGGCGCGGTAATGGTGTTTTTCGCAACCCGCCTGAAGGCGCCGTAAGGCCGTCTGAAAACGGCAGGACATTTCTGTTTCAGACGGCCTTGGCTTATAATTAATATTTGAATAATCAGTTCCACCGTAACACAGGGAAAACCGAACATGAAGCTCCGAACAACCGCCGCACTTTTGCTTTGCGCGTTATCGCTGAATGCCCGCGCTTTGGATTTCGGCGGTATTCCGCCGGAAGAAATATCCGTTTACGTCAAAGACCTGCAAAGCGGCCGGATCATAGAAGAACACCGCGCAGACGAATCTATGAACCCCGCCTCGACCATGAAGCTCGTAACCGCCTTTGCCGCGTTCCGCGCATTGGGCAGGGATTACCGCTGGACGACCGAATTGAAAAGCGACGGCCGTGTGAACGGCGATACGCTGGAAGGCGACATCTACTGGGTAGGCAGCGGCGACCCCATGCTCGACCAAGACGGACTGGTCGCCCTTCAGCAACAGTTGCGCGACAAAGGCATCGTCCATATCAACGGCCGGCTGGTGCTCGACCGCAGCGTGTGGGGCGAAACCAGCAGCGCGGACGATTTCGGCAGCGACGCGGGCGAGGCGTTTATGACCGCGCCCGACCCGAATATGCTGGCGTACAAAGTCGTGTGGGTCAAACCCGAACGCGGCACTGCCGGCGGCGTAGATATCACCACCAATCCGCCGCTGCCGGAGATTGCCTTGAAAAACCAAGTCAGCATTACCGGTTCGGCTGCCGGCTGCAACGCCCTGCAAAACTACATGCGCGCCAGATATACGGGCGGCGTGTTGCATACCAGCGGCAAAATTCCTGAAAGCTGCCTCGGTCAGGAAATGTTCGTCAATATGCTGTCCATGCAGGTTTATGCCGAAAAAAGCTTCGTCAATCAATGGCGTAAGGCGGGCGGTACGATTTCAGACGGCCTCAAGACCGCTGCGGCACCTGCCGGCGCCGCCGTCCTCGCCGGTTCGCAGTCCAAACCGCTGGCCGAAGTGCTGACCGAAATGAACAAGCATTCCAACAACCTGATTGCCCGTACCGTCTTTTTAAAACTCGGCGAACACAGTTCAGACGGCCTTACCGTGCAGGCTGCCAAAAACACCGTCCGAAACGAATTGGCCGCGGCAGGCGTGGACAACGTAGGGCAGCTTGTCCTCGAAAACGGTTCCGGCCTTTCGCGCAAAGAGCGGGCCACCGCCAGAATGTTGGGCCAAGTGCTGGAAAAAGCCTATTTCAGCCCGTTCAAACAAGACTTCGTCAACACTTTGCCGATTGCGGGCACCGACGGCACGCTGAAAAAACGCTTCCGCCAAGCGGGGCTGCCCCTGCGCCTGAAGACGGGCACGCTCAAAGACGTGCGCGCCCTCGCGGGCTATTGGTTGGGGGAAAACCCGAAAATCGTCGTCGTGCTCATCAACAGCAGCCGCTCCAACGGTTATCTGAAGGATATGGACAAAATGGTCTCGCGCATCGTTTTGCCCGGCGGAGACGATTGGGTGGAGGCCGGATTGCTTTGTGAAAAAAGGCAGGCCGTCTGAAATCAGGCCGTCTGAAAAAAAGAGGGCGGGGTTCGTGCGGAACCCCGCTTTTTTGTATGGCGGCTGTCGGTGCGCTTGCCTAGTTCGGCGGGAACTAAACAAATTAAAATAAGATTTAGCGTGATTTGATATTAATTAATGGAGTCAGGCGGGAAAACCGTCAAAATATAATGTAACCTATCCAATGATAGCGATTAAAAATAAAAGGCGGGTTCGGTAAATTTTTCGAACCGCAAGCCTTGCCGTTCCGCGCCTCCTTTGGAAAGCAACGGTTCTGCTTCAATCACAGACATCATGATACACAAACCGCTGCTGCGGATACTGCAAAAGACGTTTCAGATTCGGCATGTATCTGCGGTACCAAATTTGCCCTCAGTCGTGATAACAAAGAATGGAGTTCGCTATGAATAATAATCTTTCCCAAGTTTCCAGCAAATACACTCTTGCCAAAGACACGCTTGTCCTCATCCTGGCGGGAGGCCGGGGTTCGCGCCTTCACGAGCTGACGGATAAACGTGCCAAACCCGCACTTTATTTCGGCGGTAACCGCCGTATCATCGATTTTGCACTGTCCAACTGTATCAATTCCGGATTGAACCATATCGGTGTCATTACCCAGTATGCCGCCCATTCTTTATTGCGCCATCTGCAAAAAGGCTGGTCGTTTCTGCCGCAGGAGCGCGGGGAGTTTATCGATATGCTGCCGGCCCGCCAGCAAATCGACGATTCCACTTGGTATCGCGGCACGGCGGACGCGGTGTATCAGAATATGGCGATTATCCGCGACCACTATAAGCCGAAATATATTCTGATTCTGGCCGGCGACCATATATATAAACAGGATTACGGCCAGATGCTGTTGGACCACGTCAACAGCGGCGCAAGATGTACCGTCGGCTGTATCGAAGTGCCGCGTTCCGAGGCCAGCGAATTTGGGGTGATGGCGGTAAATGAAAACCTGAAAGTAAAAGATTTCGTGGAGAAACCGAAAGATCCGCCGCCCATGGTGGGCAAACCGGATGTTTCCTTGGCATCGATGGGCATTTATGTGTTTGACGCGGATTATCTTTATGAAATGTTGAACAGGGAAGTGAACACGCCTTACACATCTCATGATTTCGGTAAAGACGTGCTGCCCAGATGCTTGGAAGAAGGCACCCTGTATGCCCATCCGTTCAGCCGCTCCTGTATGGGGCGCAATACCGAAGGCGATATTTACTGGCGCGATGTCGGCACATTGGACAGTTTCTGGCAATCCAACATCGACCTCGTTTCCGAGAATCCGCAACTGGATATTTACGATCAGAGCTGGCCGATTCGGGGCAATCCGGTGCAGTCTTATCCGTCGAAATTTTTCTATAAAAACGCCAACATCAAGCCGGTCGACAATTCCCTTATCGGCGGGGGCTGCGTGATTACCGATGCGTCTATCAGTTATTCCGTATTGTTTGACCGGATTAGAATCAACGAAGGTTCGAGCATCGACCATTCCGTCGTGCTGCCTGAAGTGGTCATCGGCAAAAACTGTATTTTACGGCATTGCATTATCGACCGGCATTGCGTCATTCCCGACGGTATGCGCATCGGCGTCGATAAGGAATCGGACCGCAAACGCTTCCGCGTAAGCTCAAGTGGCAAAGTCGTCCTCGTTACCCCCGCTATGCTGAAACGGCTGGAAGGCGGAAACGTACCCGAAGAAGGACATTTGGACTAAAAGCACAATCAGCTTTGAAACCTTTAATTGCCGGCGGCGCATATTAGCCGGGCGTGTTGCGGAAAATATGCGCCGGTTTCAGGGTGCGCGTCGGCGTATCGGATGAATTAATAGTATTTAACGGTTGGGAAAATAAATGAAAGTATTGCATGTTTGTTCGGAATTGTATCCGTTGCTGAAAACCGGCGGCTTGGCCGACGTGATGGGTTCGTTGCCCTTTGCCCAAAAAGAAATCGGTATTGACGCCCGTATCTTATTACCGGCCTATCCCGCCATTTCGGCAGGGATTCCGCAAACCGACGTCGTGGCTGAATTTGATAATTTTGCCGGACATGTCGTTTCGCGCTACGGCGAATATGAAGGCATCGGCATTTATCTGATAGATGCGCCGCACCTATATGCCCGCGAAGGAAATCCTTATCACGATGCCGGTTATGCCGATTATGCCGACAACTATAAACGTTTCGCCCTGCTCGGTAAGGTCGGTGCGGAGTTGGCTGCCGGATTGGACGGATTTTGGCGCGCGGAAGTCGTACATTCACATGATTGGCACGCCGGTTTGGCGGCGGCCTATCTGTTCAATGAAGGCCGGCCGGCGAAATCGGTTTTTACCATCCACAACCTAGCCTATCAAGGCCAGTTCAACAGCCGCCATTTAACCGAAATCGGATTGCCGGAAAGCATGTTCCGTATGCACGGTTTGGAATTGTTCGGACAAATTTCCTATTTGAAAGCCGGTGTTTATTATTCCGACGCGGTTACGGCAGTCAGCCCTACCTATGCCGGAGAGATTACCACGCCGGAATTTGCCTACGGCTTGCAAGGTTTGTTGTCGGCACAGTATCGGGAAGGCCGTTTGGTCGGCATTTTGAACGGTGTTGATGAGAAAATCTGGCATCCGGACGGCGATCAATACATCCGGCACGCATATAGAGCGGAAGACATGGGCGGCAAAGAAAAAAATAAGGCGGAGTTACAAGCCTATTTCAACCTGCCGCAGCAAGCCGACGCTTTGCTGTTTGTCATGATTACCCGTTTGACGGAACAAAAGGGCGTGGATTTATTGTTGGAAAGCGCCGACGAAATCGTCAAACAGGGCGGGCAACTCGCGATTCTCGGTTCGGGTGCGCCGCATCTGGAGGACGGAATCCGCAAATTGGCGGAAGACAACCCTCAGCATATCGCCGTTAAAATCGGATACGACGAGGCATTATCCCACCTGATGATTGCCGGCGGCGACGTCATTTTGGTCCCCAGCCGGTTCGAACCTTGCGGCTTGACGCAGTTATACGGTTTGAAATACGGTACTCTGCCGTTGGTACGCGCAACCGGCGGCTTGGCGGATACGGTGGTCGATGCTTGTGCGGAAAATATCCAAAACGGCACGGCGACAGGTTTCGTCTTTACCCAGCCAACGGCAGCCGACTTACGACAAGCTTTGCAGGCAGCGTTTGATTTGTGGAAGCAGCAACATATATGGACAAACGTCCGCGCTACCGCGATGAGGCAGGATTTCAGTTGGACGCTTTCGGCAACCCGCTACGGGCAGCTATACCGGAAAATTTTGTCTGAGTAGCTGGAAAGTTTGTTTCCGTTCGAATGACGGAGGTTTTAGGCCGTCTGAAAAAAGCAGGGCCTGCCATCCCTGCTTTTTTGCGTCAAAGGCCGATGGTTACTTCTGCCGCTTGGCCGCCGCATCGGCATAACGTTGAATATCGCTGTTCAACGAAGTTATTTTCAAAGGATGATCCGGCGGCGTATTGCTGAGTTCTTCTTTTAATATTTTCCCATCATGGATAAACCAAGTTTGAATGCGTGGTTCGGCATTGAAATCGGCAGTTTCGCCGTCTTCGGTCAAAGGAACGGAGGAAGACTGCGCTATAAAGGGTCGGCCGTTTTCCAAATAATATTCAAAGCTCTGCCGCCTTTTTCCATTATCGTAGCTCCAGTAAATTTTTTCCGGTCGGTGTTGTTTGTCGTAACCTACCACCAAACTGTTTGCAGACATTCCTTTCGGCATGATTTCGGGCATGTTCTGGTAATTGACGAACGAAGTCCTGTTTGCCGCAATCCGATTGCTTTTTTCTCTGGCCTGTTTCACATACTGCGTTTTAAAAGCGGCAAATTCGGCCTTATCGGCGTAGGCTAGGGCATCTTGATAACAGCGGCCGCATTCCTTATATCCGGAAATGTCGACTGTTCCGTCGGTTTTCTGCGTAAAAACAGAACCGTCGGGCTGCCAAATAGTTCTGATGCTCCATACGGCTTTAGATTCCGCCCGTCCCGGCCCGCCTCTGAAGCGGACGATTTCTGCTGATAGCGGGCGGTTGTTCAGATAAGTAAAAACAACATCCAACCTGTCTCTTTCGTCGCCAATCCTGGTAAACGAATCCTTAGCCTCTATCAGTACGTTTTGGAAAAGGTAATAGTTGGTGTTGGAACGGTAGCTACCGTCGGTTTCTTCATCGGTATACCAATCGGATTTTCCTTTCAGAAAATCAAGTTTTCGTGACACGGCGAGAAAATCGGCAATCGAAGTAAAAGGTTTGTCTTCGATGGATAACGTCCCCTTCCTTTTAAATTCCGTCTTATCGACAGTATGGCCGATAGACGATTCCATCAGAGCCGCAGCGGCTTGAAGCGACGGATTTTTGTTTTCCCCCCGCAGAAAAGCAGCGATGGAGCCGACAAAACGGTTTGGGTTTTCCGGAATTTCTACTGCCGTCTCACTCATAAACCATTTGGGGTTGATTTCAAACAAAATACCTGAACCGAGCCAAAAAACAAACAGTCCGAGGAAAGAAGTAAGCAGAATATTTTTAATAATGCGCATGATTAGATTGAATAAAAAGAGTTAGGGAACGTGAGGCCGTCTGAAAAATATCTTCAGACAGCCTTTTCGGGCGGCTTAAGCGGAGTTTTGTATCTCGAAAGCCTATGTTTGTTTAGTTCCCATAAGAACCAAAACCTTCATAAGTACAATGATTTTTCTGGGCAATATCAAATATCACCTTTTCAATTGCCAAAACGTTTTCAAGGGAGGGAATTATATTGACAGAACAATAACAGGTCCACATCTCGCCGCTTCTATTACGCTCGATATTGGTTTTAAAGTCCCGCCGATAGGAAATAATCTGACTTTTTGCCGATTGCAGATTCTTTTCAGAACCTTCTACAAAAAAATCGATTTCCATCGATTTCGTTAAATCAAAACCCAGTTGTTGATATTGTTCCAATACATCTAGAGTAGATTTTTCATCAATCATGATTTAGCAACGATTTATCAAATCACACATCTTCATAAAACCTTTCAGGCGGCCTTTGACCGTTTTGAAGAAGGTATTTACCAAACAAACGGTTTCCTATTCATATCCGAAAGGTTGTCAACTTCATTATCCAGCAAGAACTGCTCAAAAGCATTCCAACCCTTCTTTTCCACCAATTCGGCTTCCTGTTTATACAACGGAACCAGCAAAGGGAATACGATATTGTAATGTTCGCCGTAACAGACTTGGAAATCGTCATCGAAATAAAATGGGGCGGAAACATACAGAGCGTCCATTTTTGTTGAATCAACAATGCTTCTAGGCAAATAAATAACCTGCCCTAGAAGAAGAATTTTTTTATTCTCAATGATGGTTTCTGCCAACCATCTTAAAAATGGAAAAATCTGATTTTCATCATATTTTAAAGAACATACAAAAAGTATTTCAAATCTACTCTTATAATTCAGGTCATATTTGCTTAACCCTAAAGTAATATAAGCTCTTAAAGCCCTGTTAGGGGAAGAGGGAATAGCTGCGATATTTAATTTGTACTGACTTCCCGAATCGCTTTTCGATCCATGAGAAATAGTGCCTATATATTTTTCAACATGATTAATCATATTTTTCTTAACCTACTATCATTGTCTTGAGCTGAGCAAGCATAGGTTGGATTGAGCCCCAATATCCCGTTTTCACTGATAGAAAGGTCGTCTGAAAAACCAAACACGGTTTCAGACGACCTATGTTTGCCAATTATTGGGACCACTTGATAATCCAATTAGATTCTTGTAGATATTCTTTTAATATTTCTAAGTTTTCAACCCAATCGTCATAGCTATTAAACGGTAAGAATTTGTCATTTGAAGATAATAGTATAAGAAATCCACCGGTATTTTCCTGATCATCAATAATTTTTATGAATTTTTCTTCAGGATTGGCTCCGTTCAGAATAATTCCTAGGATATTGAATTTTATTTCCATAGACACCTCCTAATCTTTAATAGGAATATGGTTATTTGTTAGTGGTTTTTTCTTATTCGGGTCTATCCTTTCCAAATGGACATGCGGTACATTTGGTGCATGATTCCCCTCTAAAGAGTTGTTATCAATTCTAAATTGCCTTGTTCCTGCTTTATTCCGATAAACACCACTACCTGATTTACCAATTTCTTTATATTCGGAGCCTAAGTATTTAATTCCAGCATCTAAGGCTTCATCAGAAGATAAAGTATGCTTACTTGTTATATTACCTCTTTGAGTATTGGTTTCATTGATAACAGCATCAATTTTTCTTGGAGATTTTCCATACGGACAATCATTATGAACCCAAACTCCTTCCGTTTCCGCCTTATCACCCTTGACGAAGTAAGTATGCCAGTCGGCAACGGTCAGATTGTAGGCTTGCAGCGGTTCCGGTTTAACGGTAACGCTTTGAACGGTCTGCTCCGCACCGTTTTCGGCAAACAGCCTGCTTCCCGCTTTCAAATCTTCCGCTTTAATCCATTTGCCGTCCGAATAAAACGGATGGATGCGGTTGGAAACAAGGGTCTGTATTTTACCGAGGCCGTCTGAAACTTCAATGTAAACGGTTTCTTGATACGGATTGCCGTATTGGGCGGTAACGGGTTTGTATCCTGTCGCCCCGCTTGTTTCGTCTTTGGCGAAGACGCGGTCGCCGACTCGGATACGGGCGATGGCTTTGTAGCCGTCTGCCATTTTGACCAAGGTGCTGCCGTGGAAGAAGCAGGTGTAGGATTTTTGAAGAACTTAGTTCTCAATATTCTGTTTCAAATGAAGGAAAGGTCGTCTGAAAATTAAAAGCAGTTTCAGACGACCTTTTGATTGTTGGGTTTTCACCTCAATCTACATTTACTATGTTTTATTGAAATAATCAAATTTCATGTTATCTATATCTATATCAGTAAAAATATAACGAAGTATTGTTCTGAATCTTTCATAACGTTCATTAATTTCTACACCATCAGATAGCCAAGGGGAAGCTTTAATTTCGAAAACCTTCCAATTCGGAACCATTAAAAAATCAATAATGGTACAAATTCCAATTACAACATATCTTGGTATATCCATTGGATAAGGATATTTTTTTCTAACCTCAATTAAATCATTCTCCAACTTCCAATATTCTTCATCATCCCACACCCCATCATCATACCATTTACCAATAAATGAATTTTCGTCATATTCCTCAAAACAAGGAATATTTCTTTTGAAGTTGTTTAACTTACACATAATAATTAATCTCCAATACGATTTAGATTTTTATCAAATGTGCCATTTCTTGTTTCTTTTTTGTTCAGCTTTTCGGGTGAAGATGCCTCTTTCCAAGCTCCTCCGTTGTGTCCGTCCTTATCGCGACTGATATAACTATTTCCTTTTTTAAAAATGGCAGCATTATTTCTTGTTCTTTCTTTTATTTTTCTATATCCCAATTCCTTTGCTGCTGCATATGCTTCTGAATCATTCCGATATACGGGGGTAGATGGTGTTTTTCTTGGTGGGCACTCATTATGAACCCAAACTCCTTCCGTTTCCGCCTTATCACCCTTGACGAAGTAAGTATGCCAGTCGGCAACGGTCAGATTGTAGGCTTGCAGCGGTTCCGGTTTAACGGTAACGCTTTGAACGGTCTGCTCCGCACCGTTTTCGGCAAACAGCCTGCTTCCCGCTTTCAAATCTTCCGCTTTAATCCATTTGCCGTCCGAATAAAACGGATGGATGCGGTTGGAAACAAGGGTCTGTATTTTACCGAGGCCGTCTGAAACTTCAATGTAAACGGTTTCTTGATACGGATTGCCGTATTGGGCGGTAACGGGTTTGTATCCTGTCGCCCCGCTTGTTTCGTCTTTGGCGAAGACGCGGTCGCCGACTCGGATACGGGCGATGGCTTTGTAGCCGTCTGCCGTTTTAACCAAGGTGCTGCCGTGGAAGGAGCAGGTGTAGGATTTTGAGAAATCCCCACTAACCGCGGCTTTCCCCGGTTTTGCCGCCTTTGCCAACTTCGCGGCTTTGGCGGCGGCGGCAACGTTGAAGGCGGCTTCGACGGTTTCGGCAGCATTGGGGTTTTCCTGTATCCACCGGTCAACGGCTTCGCGCGTATTTTTTTCAAAGCCCGCCACACTGCCCAAGCCGCCGATGGCGGTCAGTTTGCCGTCTGCCGACAGGGGGGAGATGCCGTACATCGTTGCTTTGTCTATGGCATAGCCCGTTCCGTACAGTATGTCGCCTATGCCCAAGGCTTCGCTTGCGCTGAGAAAGGGGTTGAGCGCTCCGGCGGCGACGCCGTTGATAAACTCCATGCTGTTGCCCCAGCGGTCGAGCTTGGAATTGTGCTCGAACATTTTTCTGTTGGCCTCATAGGCGCGGTCGGAGAAATTGCTGCCGAGGTTGCTGTAATTGTCGGATATGCGTTGTCTGACGTCGCGGGTGTCGGTCGGATTGAGTTTGATACTGCGGGCTACGCCGTTAACGTTATAGGTGTATTCGTCGCGTGCTCCCGTAGGTTTGGGGTAATTGCCGCCCTGCGGGCCGTCATAGCCGTCGGCGGGATGATGTTCGTGCCCTTCCCAGTTGAGGCGGTATACGGTAAAACCTTCGTTGACGCTGCCTTTTTCTTCGCTTGCGCTGCGGCTGGCATGGTTGTCAAAGGGGGCGTGGACTTCGTGTCCGTGTCCTGAAAAGCGGGTGTGGTAGCCGATTGTGCCGTTGATGTTTGCCTGCTGGATGAGCAGGTTGCCCATTTGGTGGGTATAGGCTTGGGTTACATCGATTTTACCCGTGCGGTTGGCGACGCTGCCGCGCGGGTTGCCGAAAAGGTGGTATTTGCCGCCGGGTTCGAAGTGCTGCCGTTGGGCGTTATCGGTAATGAAAGGGTCTTTAGCCAATTCCGCCGCGAGGGCGGGCTGCCCGAAGGCAGCCGCCGCTACGGCGCAGGCGGCAAGGAGGTTTGTCAGTCTGCGCAGCGGTTTCACGGTTTAT
>ERZ772807.2109-NODE-2109-length-10583-cov-3.461436_pt1 | contig 10583 bp, 10 predicted proteins | sample MGYA00511472_ERZ772807 | MGnify/ENA primary metagenome ERZ772807 (study PRJEB29015, sample SAMEA2737947) | human oral metagenome | biome: human oral; feature: human-associated habitat; material: dental | place: China | collected 2039 ...
TTATCTTATGCCTTTGGGGCTTTATTGTAATATCTGTGAATACAATATTTTCACTTTGATTTAAAATAAATTCTATTGTATTTCCTATATCTTCCATTTTTATATATGCTTTTTCATCATCATCACATTCAAAATAAGTATTATTTTCATAAAAATTTGTCTTAGTCATATCTGGATAAATAGTTATAACTTTAACATCATTTTTTCTAACTTCTTCAAATAAACTTTTTGAAAATTGGCTAAGCCCAGCTTTTGTTGCAGAATAAACAGAAGCCAGAGGACTTTCTTTATTTGCAGTAACTGATGATATATTTATTATTATACCTTTATTTTCTTTTAATGTCCTTAAAAAATATTGACTAATTACAAGAGGTGCTTGTAAATTTATGGCTATCATATTTTTAATTTTTGATATATTCATTTCTTCATGTAAACCAAAATATCCTATACCAGCAGAATTTATTATTAAATCAAATTTTATCTTTTTTAAGGAGTGTAATGTTTTTTCTAAATCATCAAGTTTAGATAAATCACAAGTAACAGGGATAAAATTTTCATATTTTTTAAAAATATTCTCATTATTTTTTGTAAAATTTCTACCAATACCATAGACAATGTAATTCATTTTTAATAATCTTTTTGATATTTCATAGCCTATTCCAGAGGTAGCACCTGTAATTAAAGCAATTTTCATAAAAACTCCTAAATATAAATTTTCTTCTCATCAATATATTTTAAAAATTGTTCTTTAATAAAGTTTATCATATATGATTTTGTTTTATCAGAATATGTATAAACTCCATCAATACATTCAAAAGGATAGTATAAAATTTCTGAATTTTGGTTTTGGTTTCTCATCTTTTTTAAATATTCTTTTGAAATTCTAAATACACCTATACTTACATCAATAACTTTTTCTTTATCTATTTCATTAAATAAATATTCTATCATTTGACTATAATTTTTTTCAAAATTATCACTATATATCAAAGGATCAATACAAATTCTAACTTTCCAGCCTTTTTCCTGTAATTCTTTAATAGCTTTTACTCTATTTTTAAAACTAGCTGTATATTTTTCATTTTTTAAAGCTAAATTTTCAGGAGATAATGTAAAGGCAATTATAAAATTATCCAAAGGTTTTAAATTTAAAAATTTATCAATATTTCCTGACTTTGTTCTTAACTCAATTTTTAAATCTTTCTTATCCTCAATAAAATAATACCATTTCTCAGAAAAGCCACAGATATTTTCTATTGCAAGTAAATCTGTATCATAAGATACACAAAGATATAAGTTTTTTAATTTATTGTATAGCTCTTCAACTTCTTCAAAAACTTTTTCAATATCCACAAAAATAACTATATTTCCAGAAGAATAAACTCCTTGAAGATAACAATATTCACAGTCATAAACACAATTTATTATAGAAGAAGTATAGTAAAAATTATCATTTTCAAAACTTTCACAAACCACTGCACCTTCATAAATCATATTAGGCTTATTAGAGGCAAGAATTAATTTCTGTCCTAATTTTTGTAAATGAAAGTCTTGATTATTACTTGAAAATACTTCTTTATAGTTCTCAATTTCTATTATCTTCACATCTTTAAATTTTGATAATATTTCCAAAGTATTTTTATTGTTTAAAATTTTCTTTTCAACATAGATATGAGAAAATCTATTATTAAATAAGTTATGATTTTTATTTTCTAAAGATTTTTTTTCAATTTCAACTTTATTATTTAACTTACTAAATTCTTTTATTTCTTCAAAAATTTTCTTTCCTTGAACCTTTGAATTTATTTCAATGTTTTCATATTTTTTTAATATATCAATATTTCCATATTTTATTTTAAGGTATTTTAGTATATTAAAAAGCTCATAAGTCATTGTATCACTTAATTTTAAATTTTCTAATACTTTTTTTATCAAATCTTGTTCATTATTATTAAAATTATTTCTACTATCAGTAGGAATATTAACAAATTTTAATAAGAAATCATAAATTTTTTTATAGCTTTCATTAAATAAATTGTCATCTTCAAAATCAAATAAAATCCTGTCTTTTACATTCTCTTTTAATATATCAGATATTATTTTTAAAACTATAATCTTATCTTTTTTAAAAAAAATAGAAGCTGTTTGGAAAAAACCATAGGCTTCCATATCAATATATTCTATATTTTCAATTTTATTATCAATTATTTTATCAAAAGTAGTCAAACTTCCCTCTAAGAAATTATGTTTATAAATTATTTCAGGATAGAAAGTTGTATCTGAATAGGCATTTTGAATTTTTGAGATATATACTATATCCCCTAATTGAGAATTATTATTCAAACTTGCTATAAAACCAATATTTATTATATACTCATTCTCTTTAATATCCTTATTTGAAATTAAATAAGTTAAAGCAGTAGCAGATTTTATCTTACCTGTACCACTTATAATTAATTTGATATTTTCATTTGAAAATACTTGAAATTTTGTATAAGTATTATCTTTTTTTAAATTAAATAATGATATTAAAGGCTTTGCCTCAATATATAATGCTGTTACTATATATAACATTTTTTAACCTCAATTATATTTATTAAATATCTAAATTCTCCATTAATTCTTCTATTGATGGAGGTGTATTCTCTAAAATTTTTGAATTTTCTTTATTCAATAAACTAAGTTCAAAAGGAATTCTTTTTTCTCTTAAACAAGCTTTCATAAATAAATTTATAGCCGTTGACATATCCAACCCAAGTTCTTCACAAAAAGCATAAAAATTTTCAGCTGTTTTTTCATCTGTATTAATTGTTAATGTAGCCATAAAAATCCCTCCTATTTTTTCATATTCTAATTATATAATAATAGTAGGTACTTAGCAATATTTTATTTATCCTCACTCTGCCAATTCGTAACTTATATCTATCAACTTATAAATTTCTTTCAATTCAACTGTTCCATCAAGACAAATTGTACACCAATGTTTTTTGTTCATATGATAGGCTGGAAAATATCTTTTATAATCTATAAGTTTTTCAATTTCTTTTGGTATGTTATGAAGATTAATTACTTCAATAACTTCATCACTCTTTAAACCAATTTTCCTTTTAGGTATAGTCAATATCACAGCATACCATTTATTACTAGATTTTCTCCGAACAACTGCATTTTTAGGAGATTTTTCCCATAAAAATTCTAATTCATCTCCATATTTATTTTTAACATAAGCTACAATTTCTTTTGTATAGTTAGCTTTAAATATCTCATCTTCAAAACATACTTTTTTAATCTTTTCTAAAATTTCACTATATGCTTTATAGATTTTTTCACTATAACCACTTCTCTTTATTTCTAAAAGGTGTAATACATAAGGTTCATTAGTTTCTGTATCTATTATTTCAGTAAAAATTGAATTATCTAAATTAATTTTAATAGTCATCTTAAATTGATTTTTTAATAAAGAAGTATGATAGCAATAAGAATTATCTATTAATTCAAAACCAAATTCTTTAAGTTTTTTAAAATTTATTTTTTTATTTTTAATAAAGTCTTTTATCTCTCTCATAAAATTTCCTCCATATCAATTATATCATTTTATATTGAAAATAAAGAAAGAAAAAAAATTAAAATCTAAAATAGAAAAATATATTCAAGAAGTTATTTTTGAAGAAAAAAAGGCTATAAGAGATGATAGAAAATGTAGTATTTTTACTTACAGATTAGTTATTTATTGGCAAGCCCAGAAATTATTGAAAGAGAATTTTCAACTTTAAAATCTATAAAGGATAATTATCCTAAAATAGTGCTTTCTATGGATAATTTACCTGAAAGTAATATAGAAGGAATTAAGAGAAAAAGAATTATTGATTTCTTATTAGAAAAATAAAAGGTACTCATTTGAGTACCTTTAACACCTAAATTAAAAATTTTAAATTTGTAATCCAGTATTGTTTTCAACTAAATCATAAAAATTGATTTTGTCAAAATCATCTAATAATTCATCTTGAATTTTTTTCAATGCATGTCTTATAGTACAATCTGCACCTCTAGTAGAGCAAATAGTAGAACTATCTATACAAGGTTGTAAAACTATATCATCATCTATAATTTCTATAATATCTCTAAAAGTAAGTCTTTTAGGATCTCTTGTTAGAACATATCCACCTTTTGCACCTCTAAATATTTTAACAACTCCTGCTTTTTCCAATTTTTTAATTATACGTAAGCAGAATAACCTTGGGATATCTTCTTCAGCAGATATTTCATTTGATGAAATAATATCCTTATCTCTATGCAAAGTAAGATAATATATAATTTGTAAAGCATATCTAACTTCATTTTTTATTTTCATTGTGTCAATCTCCTCACTGTTTATTATTTTATATTTTAAAATTCAATTAGTTCAACATTTGAATTTAATTTGTAAATAACATCTTTTCTTTCAATTATAATTTGTGTTTTAGAACTCAAATTTTTATCATTTTTTATTTTAGTAATAAGTTCTTTACTAGGATTTATAGCTCTTGGATTTCCTACCAAAGATAACATAGAAAAATCTCCATTGGTATCTCCATAGGCATAACTTTTAGATAAATCAATATTATATCTTTTTATAAAATTTTCTATTGCTTCTTGTTTATGAATAGAGTCCCACATAGGTTTTATTATCTTGCCAGAAAAAGTTTGAGTTTTTTCATCAATTTCATAAACAGAGCCACAAAAATCATCAACTCCCATCTTTTTAGCCATTCTTGAAACTAAAAATGATGGACTACCTGATATAAAAAATACCTTATGTCCCTTTTTCTTATGCCATTCAATCATTTCTCTTGTATATGTATACACTCTATTACCCTTTAATAGTAAAACTTGATCAGAAATAAAATCATTGTATTTTACAGGTAAATCTTTTATAGCAACTACATATAATTTAGTCAAATCAAGTAAATAATCATCATAATCTCCTTTTCTCGTGTCCCAAAGATTATATGCTTCTGCTACTTTTAATCTATACTGAATGTCATCAAAAAGTTCATACTTTATTAATTTCTTAAAATGTTCTATAAGTAAAGCATTTCTATATATTGTTCCATCTATATCAAAAAAAGCTGCTATCATTTTTATTTTCACCTACTAACTTTTTCACTAATAAATTTTAACATATTTTTTAAAAAAAATGTAGCTTTTTTTAGTTGACTTTATTAAAAAATATATTTTATTTTAAATTATATCTTCTAAAAATAGTAAAAACACAGTATAATATCCCTATATATTTTTATATTATAAGGAGTGTAATAAATGAAAAAGTGGAAATTATTATCAGTTATATTTGCATTATTTTTTAGCTTATCTATTTTAAGTTTGGCTGATGAAGCATATATAGCAAGTTTTAATATTTTAAGATTAGGTGCTGTAAAAAAAGATATACCTCAAACTGCAAAATTACTACAAGGTTTTGATATAGTTGGTTTAGTTGAAGTTATAAACAGAGATGGTGTTGAAGAATTGGTAGATGAACTTAATAAACAAAGTGATGAAAAATGGGATTATCATATATCTCCATTTGGAGTAGGTTCATCTAAATATAAAGAATATTTTGCCTATGTGTATAAAAAAGATAAAGTAAAATTTATAAAATCAGAAGGTTTTTATAAAAATGGTAAAAGTCCACTTTTAAGAGAGCCTTATGGAGCAACATTTCAAATAGGAAATTTTGATTTTACTCTTGTTTTAGTCCATACAATTTATGGTAATAATGAATCTCAAAGGAAAGCTGAAAATTTTAAAATGGTTGATGTGTATAATTATTTCCAAGATAGAGATGAAAAAGAAAATGATATTTTTATAGCAGGAGATTTTAATTTATATGCCTTAGATGAATCTTTTAAACCTTTATATAAACATTCAGATAAAATTACTTATGCAATAGATCCTGCTATAAAGACAACAATAGGAGCTAAAGGTAGAGCAAACTCTTATGATAATTTCTTTTTTAGCCAAAAATATTCACAAGAATTTACAGGTTCAAGTGGAGCATTAGATTTTTCAGGAGATAATCCTAAACTTATGAGAGAGATTATTTCAGACCATATTCCAGTATTTATTGTTGTTGAAACTTCTAAGGATGATGATTAATGAAAATTGCTTATTTATTTTTAAATGGTGAATTAAGAGGAAGTAGAAAATTCTATTTGAATTTTATTGAAAAACAAAAAGGAGATATTTATTGTGCTGATGGTGGGGCTAATATCTGCTATGAATTAAATTTATTGCCAAAAGAAATCTATGGAGATTTAGATTCTATTAAAGATGAAGTAAAAGAATTTTATCAGAAAAAAAGAGTTAAATTTATAAAATTTAAGATTGAAAAAGACTATACTGACAGTGAATTAGTTTTAAATGAAATTCAAAATAAATATGATGTAATATATTGTATTGCAGGTTTAGGTGGAAGCATAGATCATGAACTTACAAATATAAATTTACTAGATAAATATTCAAATTTAATTTTTATTTCTGAAAAAGAAAAAATTTTTAAAATTGATAGTAATTATAAATTTAATAATATGATTAATACAAAAATATCTTTTGTGATATTTTCTGATGAAGTAAAAGGTTTAACTTTAAAAGGTTTCAAATATAATATTGAAAACTTGGATATAAAAAAAGGAGAAGCTAGATGCATAAGTAATATTATTCTTGAAAATGAAGCTAATCTTTTTATTAAATCTGGTTCACTTTTATGTGTAATTAAACAAAATTAAAATTGACACTTATACTTATTTATTATAAAATTACTAGGGAAAAATTTACAAGGAGGTATTTTTATATGTTAAAAGTTGGAATGAAATTAGAAGTTGAAAAAGTTGTAACTGAAAATGATACTGCTGCAAAAGCTGCCTCAGGATCTGTTGAAGTTTTAGCTACTCCTATTATGATAGCTTGGATGGAAGAAGCTTCTTTAAATTTAGTACAAAAAGAATTAGAAAATGGATTAACAACTGTTGGAACAGAAGTCAATATTAAACATTTAAAAGGAACTTTGGTTGGAAAAACTATTAAAGTAGTTTCTGTTTTAAAAGAAATAGATAGAAAAAAACTTGTGTTTGATGTAGAAGTTTTAGAAGATGGAATTGTTGTTGGAACTGGAACTCATACAAGATTTATTATTGATCCAGTAAAATTTTATGAAAAATTAAAAAATACAAAATAAAAAAATAAAAGGGATTTTTTTAATCCCTTTTTTAAAAGTAAGAAAGAGGGAAGAAAGAAAAATGGAAAAACTTAGTTTACAAACAAAAATTGTTTTAGGAATGCAACATGTACTTGCAATGTTCGGGGCAACTGTATTAGTACCTTTTTTAACAGGACTTAATCCATCAATAGCACTTATTTGTGCTGGAGTTGGAACTTTAATATTTCACAGTGTTACAAAAGGAATAGTACCTGTGTTCTTAGGTTCATCTTTTGCTTTTATAGGAGCAACTGCCTTAGTTTTTAAAGAACAAGGAGTTGCTATATTAAAAGGTGGTATTATATCTGCTGGTCTTGTGTATGTTATTATGTCTTTTATTGTTTTAAAATTTGGTGTTGAAAAAATAAAGTCATTTTTTCCACCAGTTGTTGTAGGTCCAATAATAATGGTTATAGGATTAAGACTTAGTCCAGTGGCATTGAGTATGGCAGGATATAGCAATAGTACATTTGACAGAGATAGTTTGATTATTGCATTAATTGTTGTTATCACTATGATATTTATTAGTATCTTAAAGAAATCATTTTTTAGATTAGTACCAATTTTAATTTCAGTTGCTGTTGGTTATATTGTTGCATATTTTATGGGAGATGTTGATTTGTCAAAAGTTCATGAAGCAAGTTGGATAGGTTTACCAACAGGTGCTTTGGATACTATTATTACATTACCTAAATTTACTTTTACAGGAGTTGTTGCACTTGCACCAATAGCTTTGGTTGTATTTATAGAACATATAGGAGATATTACAACAAATGGAGCTGTTGTTGGAAAAGATTTCTTTAAGGATCCAGGAGTTCATAGAACATTGTTAGGAGATGGACTTGCTACAATGGCAGCAGGACTTTTAGGTGGACCAGCTAACACAACTTATGGAGAAAATACAGGAGTTCTTGCTGTAACAAAAGTTTATGATCCTGCAATATTAAGAATAGCAGCTTGTTTTGCAATAACTTTAGGTTTTATAGGAAAATTTGGAGTAATACTTCAAACAATACCTCAACCAGTTATGGGAGGAGTTTCTATAATATTATTTGGAATGATAGCAGCTGTTGGAGTAAGAACAATAGTTGAAGCACAACTTGATTTTACACATTCAAGAAATTTAATAATAGCAGCCTTAATATTTGTTTTGGGAATTGCTATTGGAGATATAACTATCTGGGGAACAATTTCTGTTTCAGGTTTAGCATTAGCTGCACTTGTCGGAATAGTCTTAAATAAAGTTTTACCAGAAGATAAATAAAAGAAAAGAGGTAATATGAAAAATAGAAAAACAATAGATAAAAAATATAAATGGAACTTAAATGATATTTATGAAAATTATGATATATGGGAAAGTGATTTAGAAAAGTTTGAAAAACTTACAAAAGAAGTTCCTAAATTTAAAGGTGAGATAAAAAAGAGTTCCAAAAAATTTGTGGAATTAGAAATATTAATGGAAAAGATAGCAAAACTTTTGGATAGATTATATCTTTATCCATATATGTTAAAAGATTTAGATTCCACAGATGAAATTACTTCTATAAAAATGCAAGAGATAGAAATGATTTACTCAAAATTTGCAACTGAAACTGCTTGGATAAGTCCAGAAATGTTAGAAATTCCAGAAGAAACTATGAATGAATGGATAAAAAAATATCCTGAATTACAAGAAAGGAAGTTTGGGTTATCTGAAATGTATAGATTAAGAAAGCATGTTCTATCAGAAGATAAAGAACAATTACTTTCACATTTTTCACAATTTATGGGCTCATCTTCTGATATATATGCTGAACTTTCAATATCAGATATAAAATGGAATACTGTTAAATTTTCAACAGGAGAAGAAATTCCAGTATCAAATGGAGTTTATTCAAAAATTTTAGCTACTAATAGAAATCAAGAAGACAGAAAATTAGCCTTTGAAGCACTATATAAAAGCTATGAAAATAGTAAAAATACTTTTGCTGCAATATATAGAGCTATTATTCAAAGAAATGTAGCTTCTTGTAATGCTAGAAACTATGAATCTTCACTTGATAGAGCCTTAGAAAATAAAAATATTCCTAGAAAAGTATATTTTTCTTTGGTTGAATCTGCACAAGAAAATACTGCTCCACTTAGAAGATATGTAGAACTTAGAAAAAAAGCTTTAAAATTAAAAGAATATCATTACTATGACAACAGCATAAATATAGTTGATTATAATAAAGTTTTTAAATATGATGATGCTAAGGAAATGGTTTTAAAGTCTGTTGAACCATTAGGAGAAGATTATCAACAAAAAATGAAAAGAGCTATAAGTGAAGGTTGGCTTGATGTATTTGAAACTAAAAATAAAAGAAGTGGTGCATATTCAATAAATATTTATGATGTTCACCCTTATATGCTTTTAAATTACCAAGAAACTATGGATGATGTCTTTACTTTGGCACATGAGTTAGGACATACATTACATAGTATGTTATCAAGTGAAGCACAACCTTATTCAACAGCAGATTACACAATATTTGTTGCAGAGGTAGCTTCAACATTTAATGAAAGATTAATTTTAGATTATATGTTAAAAAATTCAAATGATAGTTTAGAAAAAATTGCTTTACTTGAACAAGCATTGGGAAATATAGTTGGAACTTATTATATACAAACTCTATTTGCAACTTATGAATATGAAGCACATAAGATGATAGAGGAATACAAAGCAATAACTCCTGATATTTTAAGTGATATTATGTTTAACTTATTTAAAAAATATTTTGGAAATACAGTTACAATAGATGAATTACAAAAAATTATTTGGGCAAGAATACCTCATTTTTATAATTCACCTTTCTATGTTTACCAATATGCAACTTCATTTGCAAGTTCAGCAAAACTATATGAAGACTTAAAAGCTAATCCTGAAAATAGAGAAAAATATTTAACTCTTTTAAAATCAGGTGGAAATAATCACCCTATGGAACAATTAAAATTAGCAGGTGTAGATTTAACTAAGAAAGAATCTTTTGATGCTGTGGCAAAAGAATTTGATAGATTACTTGATATTTTAGAAGATGAATTGAAAAAAATAAATTTAATTTAATTTATTAAAAAGAATTGTTATGAAAAATTTGTAACAGTTCTTTTTTATTTACAAAAATTATTGTTGTATGATAAAATATCAAAAAGATTTATTTTAATTATAATAGTATATTTCTAAAAATAATATTTATTAATTATATAATTTTAGGAGGTGGAGTTGTGAAAAGATATTTTCAGATAATGAAAGCATATTTAAGAGGTTCTTTGATGTATCAAATGGAGTATAAATTTAATTTTTTAGTAGGAGGAAGCTTTGAACTTATATGGA
>ERZ772807.2113-NODE-2113-length-10571-cov-5.765405_pt1 | contig 10571 bp, 7 predicted proteins | sample MGYA00511472_ERZ772807 | MGnify/ENA primary metagenome ERZ772807 (study PRJEB29015, sample SAMEA2737947) | human oral metagenome | biome: human oral; feature: human-associated habitat; material: dental | place: China | collected 2039 ...
AACCAGTGAAAAGGTTAGCTTTGTTCCATTCAGACTCACCGTGGCGAGCAAAAACCAATTTTACCATTAGATGGATTCTCCTTTAATTTTTCGAGGTTGCCCTCGTTTATCTATTCTATTTTACAAAATTTTCTCTCAAAAATCCAGTCTCAGCGGGATATTTGTGAAATTTTCCACTTGATCAGGCTTTTGAGAAAACCAATTCTCACTCAAGACTTCTAACTAGCCACTTGTTCTTGCTGGGTGCACTCTGGACAAATGCCATAAACGACCATCTGACTCTTGGTGATTTGATAACCGGTCTGCTCTGCCGCTTCCTGCTGAACGTCTGGCAAATCCAAGTCCATATCTGCAATTCGACCACATTTTTCACAAATGACATTGAGGTGCTGATGCCCCATAAAATCATAATAGGTCGTCGTGTCATTACGAACCTTGAGCTCTGAGACAAAGCCTTCATCAATCAATACTTTTAAGTTATTATAAACAGTCGCTAAGCTCATATTAGGAAATTCAGGCAAGAGGGCTTGGTAAATCATCTCTGCACTAGGATGGTCATGACTGCTGATGATAAAAGCAATCACAGCCTTTCTCGTCTCTGTGATTCGAACACCCTTCAGCCTCAGATGTTCGATTACTTCCTGGTAATTCTTTTCATACTCTTCATTCATCTTCTCTATACTCCATCCACATTCATTCTAGCTTATTTCCATTATATCATGACAAACATAGATTTTCTATTAAGAATGATTGTAAATAAGGAAAAATATTAATCTGCCTAATAGACTTATTCATTTTAATTAAGTAGATTTTTGCCTCAAAGCACGATATGATAGAGATGTTAACAAACATGTAAGCGCTTAAATTATTTGACATGTCAGCTTTATAGTAACAAATTCTGTAGCCAATCTTCTGCTATTTTACCTGCCCTACAGGAAACATGCAGGACAAGTATTTGGGTACAGCTGGTTTTCTATCACTTTTTAGAAAAAAATTATATAAATGAGGATATCATTATGAAAAAAACACCAAATCGCTGGTTAATTTTAGCAGCAGCTATCTTAACCAACCTTTCTTTAGGTGCTGGATACGCCTGGTCTGTTTTTCAAAAAGCGCTGCTGGAAGCCAATGCTAGCCAAGGATGGGTACAAGCTCAAACCTCTCTAGCCTTCAGTATCTCTTTTGCAATGGTACCAATCGGCATGATTATTTTCGGACCTAAAGTCGATTCATTAGGCCCTAAGAAATTTGTCTTTCTAGGAGGAATTCTCTTTGGTGCGGGTATGTTTGCTACAGGATTTGCAACTTCTCTTCCTGTACTCTACTTGACATACGGGGTTATCCTTGGTCTCGGTATCGGATCAGCCTATGGCGCTTCAACTTCTGTCGCTACCAAATGGTTCCCTGATAAAAAAGGTCTCGCGGGTGGTTTAACCGCAGCGGGCTTTGGACTTGGACCACTAATCATCGGACCACTTGCCAAAACTCTCATCGCTTCAATGGGCGTCTATTCTACATTTAAAGTTCTGGGTATTGCCCTGCTTGTCGTTATCTGCTGCTCTTCTCTTGTCATGGAAAAAGCTCCTGCAGCTGCTCCTGCAGCAGGAAGTTCTGCACCGACAGGAAAAACTCACAAAGAAATGCTACGCGAAGGCAACTTCTGGTTGCTGTGGCTCATTTACATTTTAGGTGCTACTGGTGGTATGATGATTATCGGTTCAGCAGCGTCTATCTCTGACCAATATAAACTAGTTGGAGAAGCAACTCTATTCGTTATGCTGGTTTCTATTGCCAATACTTTTGGACGAATCTTCTGGGGAGCTGTATCGGACAAAATCGGCCGCTACCCTACTGTAATCGCCATGTTTGGCGCTGTCGCTGGTGGCTTGGCACTGACCGCCCTCTTTAAAGGGGAAGGAAGCATCCTTGCAATCTTAGGCGTCATGCTTGTCGCCCTGTCCTTCGGTGGCTTCCTTGGATCTTTCCCAGGTATTACAGCCGAAAATTGGGGCGTGGCCAATGTCGGCACAAACTATGGCTGGATGTTTACGGCCTATGGTGTTGCAGCTATTGCTGGACCACAGTTGGGAGCTCGACTTGCTCAAGCAAACAAGGGAGACTATTCAATGGCCTTCTACATCGTTATTGGTATGGCGCTCCTTGGTATCGTTCTACAATTATTCTATATTTCTAAATCAAAGAAAGCTTAAAACTATTACTAACTCTGGGGTAACCCAGAGTTTTTCTTTGACAAAGAAACTATTAGCCAGCAAAAATTGACAAGAACTCTCCTGACTAGCATAAAAGCCGAGACAAACTCGGCTTTTCTTTCTAACGGAACGATTCTAGATCAACGGTCAGCACTTGGCCGTCTCGGACAACCTGCTGCCCTGCAATGTAGACATCCTGAACATCGCTACCCTTGACTGCGTATACTAGGTGCGACAGCATATTTTCCAAAGGATAAAGGTGAAGTCGTCCCTTAGGCTGAATGGCGATAAAATCGGCTTGCTTGCCCGCTTCCAGACTGCCGATTTTGTTATCCAATCCCAGTGCCTTGGCTCCTTCAATGGTCAAAGCTTTCAAGGCCTGCTCAATTGTAAACTGGGTCGCATCACCTGCCCGCATTTTCTGAAGGAGAGCAACTGTCCGACCTTCTTCAAACATATCCAGATTATTATTGGAAGCGACCGAGTCTGTCGCTAGGCCAACAGTCACACCCGCAGCTAGCAAGTCCGTCACCGGAGCTACACCGGAAGCCAGCTTGAGGTTGCTGATAGGATTGTGGGCGATGCTGACTGGAGAAGCCGCCAAATCTGCAATCTCTGACGGATTTAGTTCAACCCCGTGAGCAAAAATGGCTGGCTGCTCCAAGTAGCCCAGGCCTTTCAAGAAAGCTATAGGACGTTTACCATAGCGCTCCAGTATGATTTTATTTTCTTCCTGGGTTTCAGCCACATGGATATGAAGCTTCAAGTCTAGCTCACGCGCTAGTTCAAGACTGCCCTTGAGCAGATCTTCGTCACAGGCATAAGGTGAATGAGGCGCCACCATAACCTGAAAATCTTCATCGTCATAGGAGCGAATTTTCTCAATAATAGCACGAGTACGAGCCAGAGTCTCTTCTGCCGTTTCCGCGGCTGAGCTAAAGAGGGTTGGTGAGAAATAGCAACGCATACCAGACTGCCGCACAGCCTGATAAATCCGGTCAATCTCCACTCCCTGAGGATTATACATGTCGTTAAAAGTCGTTGTTCCTGACAGCAGCATTTCAGCCAGAGCCAGCTGGACAGCCTGGGTCGTTAAATCCGCTGTGAATTGACTTTCTGCTGGCCAAATATAATCCTCCAGCCATTCATGCAGATTGCTGTCATCACGAATCCCGCGCAGCAAGGTCATGGCCGAGTGAGTATGACAGTTGACCATCCCTGGCATGATCCAAGCACCCTCATAATCCACTAGCTCGCTGCATTGTTCTAACCAAGCCTCATCATAGGTACCACAGTAGGCAATGCGTTCATCTTCCACAACCAGCAAACCTTCCCGATAAACATGAAATGCGCTGTCACAGGTCACCAGATTGACATTTGTATAAGCTTTCATCCTTGCTCCTTCCCATTTCGTTTTAGCTATTATAGCAAACCTAATAAACTAGCTCAAGAATCTTCCAAGATTATTTAAAATAAAGATAATCAGGATTGGGAGTCATATAATACAACTCTCCTTTAGAGAAAATCAGATTAATTTTATGTTGCTTATAGCTATATAAAATATAATCACTCTCCAACTGATAGTCTTGACTCAAGCTAGCTGCCTGTGCAATATCCACTGCTGTTACATAGAAAGCCTTTGCCTGCTCTTCCGTCACACGCTGACCCCGATAGAGCTCTTTTATATTTTCTAACTCCTGAGCTTTAAAAGTGTCCTTAATGTAATTCGGATCTTTTATGACGGCCTCTGGCTCGCCAAGAACCTTTTTGACTTGCTCCTCCGTATAGCCTTTGAAATCAGGCGCTTGAGCACTAAATCCTCCCTCAAAAGAACGATAATACACCTTAGCATTGCCTGTTGCATAGATCTTGTCTGTATTGGCAGACTGCGCATCTTGAGGCAAGCCATCCGTCACTTCATCTGGCGCACTTGTCGCCTTGCTCTCAGAAGCTGGAACACTAGATGATGAGGTCTGACTGCTCTTTCCTCTTTCTTGCTGACTAGACCCTGTATCCTTTCCTGCTTCCGCTTTCTTTGGTATTTTTCCTTTTTGCACAGAAGAGGCTTCAGACCTTGGCACCCTTTTCCTTGGATAATAGCAGGCTGTCAAAGCCATAACAGCTGCAAGTATGGTTAAAAAGGTTATTACTTTTTTAAAATTCATAGCTCCCCCATTTCTTAGCTACATTATATCATATTCTAAGTTGAGCAGGAGGATCATCCTGATTTTTGCTGTCTTGCTTAACAAACAAGTGTTGTGGTTTCTAGAAAGCTAAGAGAAATAGTTGATATATGAGCTAGAAAGCTTAATACAGTTTACACAAAAGATAGAAGCTAACGTCGTTAAACTTTTAAACAATTTATCTTCTTAACTTTCCCCTTTCTTGCCCTCGAACATAAAAAAACCTACTGCACAAGCTAGAAAGCTTGATACAATAGGCTTTTAATTTTGTCTTATTTAACAGCGTCTTTAAGAGCTTTACCTGCTTTGAAAGCTGGAACTTTAGAAGCTGCGATTGTGATTTCTTTACCAGTTTGTGGGTTGCGACCTTTACGTGCTGCGCGCTCACGAACTTCAAAGTTACCAAAACCGATCAATTGAACTTTTTCACCTTTTGAAAGGTATTCTGTAACTGCTGCAAATACAGCGTCAACTGCTGCTGCTGAATCTTTTTTAGTCAATTCTGTAGCTTCTGCTACTTTTGCGATCAAATCTTGTTTGTTAGCCATTTAACAAATCCTCCAATTTTTTTCTGGGTTAATAACCCTAACAGATATTATCATATCTAAAAAAAGCGTCTAGGTCAAGTCTTAAGCAGACATTTTACAAATAATTTACCTTATTTATAGCGAACTAGAACAGCCCATGCATTTTCTCCAGTGTGAGTTTGGATGATGGAACCTGTTTCTAAGACAGGGATTGGTTTTTCAACAAACTCCTGCAGCTCTTCCTTCATTTGATTAGCAAATTCTGGTCCACCCGCATAGGAAATTCCGATTTCTTCAATTTCCTTTTCTTTCAGAGACTCTTTCAAGTCATCCAGCCATTTCTTAAAGGTTTTAGCGCCTCGGCCTTTGACAATAGGAGTCAAGGTATGATCTGTCATCTGCATGACAACACGAATATTTAAGAGCGAGCTAATCAGACCTGTCACACGGCCGATACGACCACCTTTAACCAAATTTTCTAAGGTTGATACGCCGATATATAGCTCTGTCTTAGCTTTGACTTCCTCAAGCTTTTGTAAAATCTCCTCCAAAGTCGCTCCGGCTTTTGCCATTTTAGCAGCCTCAACGACTTGGAACTTCATGGCTTGGTCCGTGAAAGAACTATCGACAACCGTTACATCAGCCTTGGCTAAGGTAGCACCCTGACGAGCTGCCTCTACGGTGCCAGATAAAGCATGAGACATATGAATCGAGATAATTTGGACATCTTCCGCTGACAAATCTTCGAAAACCTCGGCAAATACTCCAACTGGTGGCTGGCTGGTCTTAGGCAGATTTTTACTAGACTTCATCAACTGAAGGAATTCTCCCTCTTTCAAATTTGCATCCGAGTAGACCACACCGTCAATCATGACTGTCAAAGGAACTATTGTAATATTCAAATCTTTTGCTAGTTCAGGCTCAATCGTAATTGAAGAGTCTGTCACAATTTTAATTTTTGTCATATTTTCCCTACTTTTATCCTGTTATTGACTCTATTATACCAAAAAATCCTAATTTTTGTGAATCAATCTTAGCTTAATCCATAAATCCCAGAAAAATAAGAGCCCTCTAAGTAAAATGCTACTTAGAAGACTCTTAACTAGTTGATTGAGGCACTAGCCAAAACTTGCATCGAGGAGATGCCCTTTTATGCCTCATCATCTTTGCGCTTGTGACCAAGAATCATGAATCCTAGACCCGCAAGAAGAGTACTTGTCGTCACTCCCGCGATTGAAACTGGAGAAGTGCTACCTGTATTTGGTAAGGTCGCTTGTTTAGCCTTATCTCCTGCTGGAGTTGGGACAGCTGGCTTATCATTTGAAACAGGTTTGCTTTCAGGCTTCACTAGCTGATCCGTTTGAGCTTTATCTGCTGAATCAGTCTCTTGATCTGGCTTCACTTCTGGAGTCACTGGTGGAACCGGACTTAGCTGTGGTTGTGGTTTCGGAACCGGTTGTGGTTCTGGTTGCGGCTGCGGACTAGGAGCTTGCTTAGCTTCAAAGGTCCATTTACCTACAAACTCAACATTAGCCTTGTTAACAACGGCGCTAGATGCGTCATAGCCCTTGAAGGTCCAAGTGTCGTCGTTCACAGTATCGGCGTAAGTGGTTTGTGATGGTTTTTGAGCGGAAACAGAGGCACCATTCACATAAGTTGCACTGTCGCTTGGAGTCAATGCTGCAATACCTGCTGGAAGTTGCTTACCTGCTGTTGCGCTCTCGAAGCGGTAAGTAGCTTGATACTTGTTGGCTTCAAAGGCCCATTTCCCTACAAAATCTACATTTGCCTTGTTCACGACTGCATTGGCTGCGTCATAGCCCTTGAAGGTCCAAGTGCCGTCGTTCACAGTATCAGCGTAAGTGGTTTGTGATGGTTGCTTAGCTGAAACAGAGGCACCATTCACATACGAATCACTGTCGCTTGGAGTCCATGCGGCGATGGCTGCTGGAAGAGCTTTGCCGGCAGTCGCACTTTCAAAGCGGTAACCTGCTTGGTACTTGTTGGATTCAAATATCCACTTACCGACGAAGGCTACATCGGACTTGTTGATAACAGCGCTAGCTGCGTCATAACCCTTGAAGGTCCAAGTGCCATCATTCACAGTATCGGCGTAAGTGGTTTGCGCTGGTTGCATAGCTGAAACAGAGTTACTATTCACATAAGTTGCACTGTCGCTTGGAGTCCATGCGGCGATGGCTGCTGGAAGAGCCTTACCTGATGTTTCACTCTCGAAGCGATAAATTGCTTGATACTTGTTAGCTTCAAAGACCCACTTACCTACAAACTCAACATTAGCCTTGTTTACGACTGCATTGTCTGCGTCGTAACCTTTGAAGGTCCATGTACCGTCATTCACAGTGTCTGTGTATGTCGTTTGAGCGGGTTGTTTAGCTGAAACAGAGGCACCATTCACATAGGTTGCACTATCGCTTGGGGTCAATGCTGAGATGGCTGACGGAAGAGTTTTATCTGCTGTTGCGCTCTCGAAGCGATAAGTAGCTTGGTACTTATTGGCTTCAAAGGTCCATTTACCTACAAACTCAACATTAGCCTTGTTCACGACTGCATTGTCTGCGTTGTAACCCTTAAACGTCCATGTACCGTCGTTGACAGTGTCTGTGTATGTCATTTGAGCGGGTTGTTTAGCTGAAACTGCTGCGCCATTCACATAAGTTGCACTATCGCTTGGAGTCAAGACAGTGATGGCTGACGGAAGAGCTTTGCCTGATGTTGCACTTTCGAAGCGGTAACTTGCTTGGTACTTATTGGCTCTAAATTCCCACTGACCAACAAAGGTAACATCTGCCTGATTGACCACTGCGCCAGCTGGAATATATCTCTTAAAGGTCCAGATACCATCATTCACTATGTCTGGGTAGGTAGTTTGGATTGGCTGCTTAGCCAAAACTGCAACACCATTTAGATAAGTCTCACTGTCGCTTGGAGTCAAGGCTGTGATAGCTACTGGAAGATTCTTCCCAACAGTCGCACTTTCGAAGCGGTAACCTGCTCGATACTGGTTTTCCTTAAATTCCCATTTGCCTACAAAATCCACATTAGCCTTGTTGACAACGGTGCTATCTGCGTCGTAACCCTTAAACGTCCATGTACCGTCATTCACAGTATCTGTGTAAGTCGTTTGAGCGGGTTGTTTAGCTGAAACTGCTGTGCCATTCACATAAGTTGTACTATCATTTGGAGATAAGGCCGTGATAGCTGCTGGAAGATCTTTCCCAGCGATCGCACTTTCGAAGCGATAACTGGCTTGATACTGATTCGCCTTAAACTCCCACTTACCAATGAAAGCTAGATCAGCCTTTTTCACAATCTTACTTTTAGCATCATAACCAACAAAAATCCAGATACCATCGTTCACATCATCTGTGTAAGTCGTTGTAGTCAACTCTTCTGGTAGAACCTTTTGTGTATTGTAGTAAGTCGAGGTGTCTTTTGGTGTTTTCTTCTGGATAAAGTCAGGTAAAGAAAGTCCAGTCGTCCCACTTTCAAAACGATAGCTTACATGGTGGGGTCTAGGCGTTACTTCCCATATACCAGTATATATCACGCGCTTGCCATCATAAGTCGCATTCTTGTGATCATATCCCTTGAAGGTCCATATGTAATCTTTTTCAGCTTCTTCTACTGATTCTTTAGCCGGTTGTTTGGCTACAATTGTGTCTCCAACCTTGTAAGAGACCTCATCACTTGGCAGCATGTCCAAGATACTTTGTGGCAATGGAACACCTGCTTTAGATGATTTGAATACATATTCTGGATTAGGAGTTGGTGCCCATCTTCCAACAAAAGTCCGTCTTCCTACTCCAATAATGACTTTTTCTTTATCGTATCCTTCGAATTTCCAAGTCACCTTATTCGCTCTATCAACATAAGTTGTTTCACTTGGTTGCTCAGCATCTACTTCTGTAAGAAACAGGCCGCCCATCTTATAATCAGTTGGATTTTTCGGAGTCAGCTTGGTGATATGATCTGGTATTGCAATATCAGGATTAGTTGACTGGAACTCATAGTCGACACCATTTGGCTCAAAGCTCCACGTTCCAGTTATGGTTTTGATTTTCGTTCCTGTAATAGCTTTTCCATATTTAGCTGTATCAAAACCATGGAAAGTCCAGGTACCAGTTGGAACACTTACTGTAGTTGGCTCAAGTTGAATCACATCTTTGTAATCGTCCGCTTGAGCTACAAATTCACTAGCAGCTGGAAGCATTGAGCGAATTTTATTGGGCAGAGGATAGATCGGAGTTGAGTTCTTAAATTTGTATTCTACTCTGTAAGTAGTATCAGCCTGTTTTGCAGAATCCTCAGGTAATTTTCCTTTAGAGGAAGTGTCTCCAGACTCTGCTTCTTTTGAAGGAATCTTATCCTTTCCCAAGATGACTTTTGAATTTTTATTACGAAGTCCAGAATTAACGAAAGTTACCAGATTTCGGTAAACTTTATCAATTTCTTCTTGCTTTGTCGCAGTTTGAAGCACGCTATCAGCCGCTGTCATCAAATCATTAAGGATTTCTAAACTCTCATCTGTTTTCCTTGAAAAATCCTTGTTGCGCAACTCTTTGAGATAGTTTCCTAAAGCACTCTTCTTCAGACTAACGTTTACAGAGGGCGACTGTGCAGCTCCTCCTGTGGATGGCTGAACCGTTTCAGCAGCTGGTTGAGAATTTCTAAGAGCAGTTGAATCTGTCACTTGACTCGTCTCTGTCACAGTAGGGGTAGCAGATTTTATGATGGCTTGATTGTCTTCTTTAGTCTCTGCTTGTACTGACGCAGAAGCCATCGCTGAAGTTGTCTCTTGATTCTCTATTTTTGTTGCTTCAGACGCTCTTTCTGAGGCTTGATTATCTGACTTATTCCCCACTTGTGCTGTAGATTCGAGCTCATCTGCGTGAACTGTTTGGTCCACTCCAATCGCAGTGGGTGCAAACAAAAATCCAATCGCAAGGGACACAGTAGCAACTGATAATTTGCGGATCGAATATTTTATCTTTCTATCCTGAAAAGACATCCTTTCCTCCTCTTTTACTTTCTTGGCAACTATTATAGCATAAATATCGATAATTGCATATTAGGAGAGCCTATTCTTCACGTTTTTGGTTTCCTATGAAATAAATAATCATCATAAGTAAAAATAGGTATTGACTATACTTCTATCTCCTTGGCACGAAAAAAGATTGAAAAAGCACTAAAAGGGCTTCTTCAATCTTCTTGATTTCTTTATCGAGACGCTAGCAGTCAAATATTCTATTCGTCCTCCGCAGCAAAACCATCATTTCTAATCGCATAGTGCTCTATGATGCCATTCTCACCGAAAAGAATACCGTGGAGGACTCCGCCATAAACAGCTCCGCCATCCATGCCAATCTTGCCATCCTCAGTCATCCATAGTTGATCTGTTCCTGGCGCCTCATGCAAGAGGTAAAATGTCGGCGTATGACCAAAGACGATCCTTTTGCCAGTCTGATTGCTGCCTTCATGAAAAGGCGCACGAATCCAAACTTTTTGATAATCACTGGTCTCTCGCCAGTCTTTCAGTTCCAAATCTAGGCCAGCATGGACAAAAATGTACTGCTCCGTCTCCAATAGGAAAGGCATCTGACGAATAAAATCTACTAAATCGGCCGCCTCCG
>ERZ772807.2114-NODE-2114-length-10568-cov-6.540093_pt1 | contig 10568 bp, 10 predicted proteins | sample MGYA00511472_ERZ772807 | MGnify/ENA primary metagenome ERZ772807 (study PRJEB29015, sample SAMEA2737947) | human oral metagenome | biome: human oral; feature: human-associated habitat; material: dental | place: China | collected 2039 ...
AATTAGATGTGGAAATCGCTAAACTTAAATTGAACTCCATGGGCTATGATTTAGACTCTTTAACACAAGAACAAATCGATTACCTAACAAAAGTAAACTAATACTGTATTGAAATATGATGGTTTCTGGAATACATTTTGTATCCAAACTATTACTAGCTTTCAAATTAAACAAATATAACCGAGCTATTATGGCTCGGTTATACCTATGAGGGAAGACTATGTCTGATTTATTGATTACTCATGTAGACGTCCTCACCGATGAGGGTGTTCTTAAAAATCATGCCATTGAAATTGAACATGGCTATATTACAGCTATTTTAAAGGATAGTGAAGCTATTAAGGCAAAAGATGTTGCTGAGGAAGTACTAGATGGTAAAGGCCAATTGGCAGCGCCAGGTCTTGTAAATACGCACACTCATATTGCGATGGGGCTATTTAGAAACTATGCAGATGATCTTGAGCTTATGGAATGGCTTGAAACAGCAATTTGGCCAACAGAAGCAAAACTAAACGACGATTATGTCCGTTATGGCACACAACTTGGCATTGCTGAAATGTTGCGCACGGGTACCACAACTTTTAGCGACATGTATTTCTTTATGAATACTACAGCTGAGGTGGTAAAAGAAACAGGTATTCGATCTGTATTATCTCGTGGCTTAGCGGGTGTATCTTTAACAGCAGATCAAGCATTAGTTGAAAATGCTGATTTATTCCGCACTTGGAATGGCTTTGATAATGACCGCATCAAAGTGTTGCTTGGACCACATGCTCCATATACTTGTCCCGATGCTTACATGGAAAAGGTTATCGCCTTATCTCATGAGTTAAACTGTGGTATTCACATGCATTTGTCCGAAACTAAAGGGGAAGTGGAGAATGTTATAAAAGCTACAGGTAAAACTCCTATCGCTCATATGCATGAATTAGGTCTATTCTGGAATACTACATTGGCCGCACACTGTGTTCATGTTACAGACGAAGATATGGCTATTATGGCAGAAAATAATGTATCAGTAGCACATAATCCACAATCTAACCTTAAATTAGCAAGTGGTATTGCACCTGTTCCTGAAATGATTGGTAAAGGTATTACGGTTGGGCTTGGTACGGATGGTTCTGCATCTAATAATAATGCGGACATGCTTGAAGAAGTACGCCTTGCTGCTACCTTACATAAAGCGCGTCTTTATGATCCTAAAGCCATTCCTGCACAAGCCGCTTGGAATATGGGCACTGTAGAAGGTGCAAAAGCATTGGACTATAAAGATCTTGGTGTTTTAGCAAAAGGGTATCGTGCAGATATCGTTTTATATGATGTATCTGGTATGCACTGGATGCCTCGCTATAATGATTTAGCAGCACTTGTATACTCTGCAAACAGCTCTGATGTAAATACTACAATTGTAGGTGGCAAAGTTCTTATGAAAGACAAAGAATTGCTTACTATTGATGAAGAAAAACTTCGTGCAGAAATTACTAAGGCTCAAGCGTATTTTAGTAACTAGTATATTAGTAAAAATTATATCTGTAACAGATTTGCTTTTTGCTGTCTATTGTAGTATTTTTCAGGTTTGTATTTAAATAATATAAGTTTGTATGCGAGGTACTGCTATGCTAAAAAGAATACTTCAATACCTTTCACTCTGTATCGTGCTAGTTAGTTTATTTATATTAGCTGGCTGTAGTAGTAATAGTGCGTCTTCTCAGTCTAAAGGACCTGAAGGGGAATGGATTGCTTACTCAGGCTATACCGTTCAAAATGTAGTGAGTGCTGTTGACACGCCTATTTTTACGATGAATCTTACAGCTCGAAATGATAGTAAGACGATTTATACTGCAGATATGAAAGCTTATAATTATCAATATACGACGCCTGAAAAGAGACCTGTAATTGAATCTACTCAAATGGTAGGGGATATAAAGGAAGCTCGTCTAAATTATATTACAGCACTTACACTTGTAATGAGTGCTAACGATATAGTAGGTAACGCAGATAGCTCGAATTTAAATACAATTAAGATGGATATTAGGGACATACCCAATACTGATCTTATTTATGATTCAAAAACAGATACTATTAAATTTATGGATCAAACCTTTAAACGAGTTAGCGATACGAACAATTTACAAACATTGGCCGATGCGTATAAGAAAGACCTTCAAGTAGCTTCTAATAAATATTTAGAAGAGATTGGGAATGCAGCAAATCCTAAAACAAAATTTATAACAACCTATAAATTTGATGACTCTATCATCAAGGATAATAAAAAATAATATTTTATAATAGATAAATAGTATTTATTATTCAAAATAAAATACTATATATTTTTGCTTTTTGTGATTTAAATAGATAGGAATGAAATACATGACTGATTCTGTAAGTTCTAAAGACACTAATAAGTTTGCAATAGCAGCTTTCTTTAGTGGTGTCGGTGGAATTGAGTTGGGTTTTGAACAAACCAACAAGTTCAGAGTGGTGTATGCCAATGAATTTGATAAAAACGCAAATATTACATATCGATTAAACTTCCCTGAGACTTTTTTAGATAATCGAGATATACATATTGTACAACCTGAGGATATAAAAGCCGATAGTTTGGATGTAATAGTTGGTGGTTTCCCTTGCCAAGCTTTTAGTATTGCTGGCTATAGGAAAGGCTTTAAGGATGAACGTGGAGATTTATTTTTTGAATTACTTAGAATAATTCAAGCTAAAAAGCCTAAAGCTATATTTATTGAAAATGTAAAAAACATGGTTTCTCATGATCATGGCAAAACCTTTAAAGTTATAAAAGAAGCTTTAACTACTAATGGCTATCATATAAAATGGAAAGTTTTGAATGGTAAAGATTATGGTAATATACCTCAAAATAGAGAACGTATTTATATTGTAGGATTTCTTAGTAAAGCTCAATTTGACACCTTTAGTTTCCCTGATGAAATTAAATTAACTAGTAAGTTATCGGATGTAATTGAATTTAATAGAGAACAAGATGACTACTTCTATTATAGTGCTGAAAAAAATCCAACATTTTATAAGGAGCTAGAAGAAAATATTAAAAGTTCTGACAGTATTTATCAATGGCGGAGACAGTATGTTCGGGAGAACAAAAGTGGAGTGGTTCCAACTCTGACCGCTAATATGGGAATGGGTGGTCATAATGTTCCTTTAATACTAACCAATAATAAACGTATTCGTAAATTAACTCCAAAAGAAACTTTTAATGTACAAGGATATCCCAAGAATTTTAAACTACCTAAAGAGGTCTCTAATGGCCAGTTATACAAACAAGCTGGTAATAGTGTTGTTGTTCCTCTTATAAAACGTATAGCTCTCAAAATAGCAGACTCGTTGAATATTAATGATAAAACTAGCGATAAAAGTTTGAGGTCTAATGCTTTGTTATATACAAGCATGAACGGTAGATATGATGGTGAAGCATATTTAGTTGAGACCTCTGACTCTATTGCTGAACTAAAAAATTATGTGGCTAACATCAATAAAGATAGAGCAATAAAAAAAGAATGTGATATCGCTATTTATTCTGATGAAGAATATTTGAAGTTTGTAGGTAAAAATAAAAAAGGTGAGTTCTACTCTATAGTTACTTTATAATCTATGAGGTGTATATGTCTGTTTGGCAAAAATATACAAAAGAACAACAGGAGGAATATATTAAATTCCTTACAGTATATGGTGCTATGTCTAATCTATTTAGACAAAAGCAAGGTGAACCTATTCCATATCTAGATTCTAAATTTCAAGAAACAATATATGCTAAAGTTTTTAAAAGTGAAAATGTTGATATTGGAAATACACCTCATGATATATTATCTGTTTTTGGTAGTGAACGAATAGGTATTGGTTTGAAAACTTGGATGCATAGTAATCCATCTTTTCAAAAAGTAATGCAATTAAAACGCTATCAAGATGAAATAATGAGCTATAAAAATAACTTAGCTGACTTAGTTTACACTATATCTAAAATAAAAAATAAGAGAATGATTAGTGATTATAATAGACTTGGACTTAACAAGTCATCAAATATATATCACTATATTACTAGAGATGCTGGTAAATTAGTCATACAAGAATGTGCATATCCATTGATTGATTTGGATAATATTAAAGATATAAAAGATAATGTAACCTCAGTAAGTTGGAGCGATGGTATAAAAAAATATAAATTCACTTATGGTGATAGTCAAGTTTGGCAATACTTTAGTATAGATGGACCTGATACTACTGTTATAGATAAAATAATGGTCGATATTATACAGGATCCATTTACTTTTTTAATTAATGCTTATGATCAATTTAAGTCTAAGCCTAATAATGTATGTGAAGAAATTGCTAGAGCTTTAGATCCAGAGCATATGGCTCCAACAGCAAGCTTTATTTTTAAGGATACTATTTATGAAGAAGCATACTTACCTTTATACTCTTATAAACATAAAGAGGTAGAATTAAAGTCAGGGTTAAATGCCTGGAATGCAGCTCCCAAAAGCAAAGGATCTACTAAATTGCGACCATTAAACGAGGTATATATACCAATTCCTAGAGAGTTTCATAATAGATATCCTCATTTCTTTATAAATAATATATTTGAGTTTGAAGAGGCTCAATCTAGATATCAAGGTGATAAAGAAAATAAACCAGAAATAAGGTTTAAGTTAGTATTACCAAATGGTAAGAGCATACCAGCACTTATAACTCAAGAAAGACACAAAGCATTTCAATCGGGTAGTAGAAATGAAATTGACCCATTAACAGGTAAACCATATGGACAATCAGCGTTAGGGCAATGGTTATTAGTTGATGTATTAGGATTAGATGAGCGTGTACCTGTTACTCGCGATTGGTTAATAAAAAAAGATGTTGATTCTGTAAGAGTTTGGCATGAAAAAGGTGATTATTCTACATACTATATCGATATTGCACCTGTAAATTCTTTTGAAAATTTTATGGAAAATAATAAATCAGATAATATTTAAAGAAAAAGTCATCAGATTAATTTCTGATGACTTTTTTAGATAGATATTGAATTATAAAAAAGGGGATGTTTTTACTTAATAGTTATAAAGTATTAATTGTGAATTAATTCTAAAATTATATCAGTAGAGTTTAACCAACGAACTCTAACAATATTACCTGGTCTGGCATTAGTATACTGATACCATTCACCTAAGCGACGTAAATTGTTCTGGATAGAGAACTGTTTTGCATACTGACTTCCTGCTTCACTGCATCCTTGTGCTAGTATAATATCGTTAGTATCATTATTAAAAAAATTATCCACAGATATTACATTGAATTGGTTATATCCTAATCCAGAATTTGGGTGATTAGAATTATATATACCTATTCTATGTGATGCACATGAGGGAATAGGTATATATCCTTCACCAGATCGTGATGCTCTTGTCATAGTATGTCTTGTTTCATCTCCCCAATCCAAATGACATGCTTTTAACTCAACTTCAAATACATCTCCCGCTTGAGCCATATTTAGTCTCCTTATAAAACATCCCCTTACAGGAATAATTATACGGAAATATATATTGAATGTAAAATTATTTTATTACTTTCACCAAGAACATTGGTACAGGAATATAGAATTCATCTTCTTCGCTGTAAATACGAGGGCCTACTGTGGAATCAATGGTGACAGAGCTAGCACCTAATTTTGTGAGCACTTCTTTGTCCCATTGAGGGCGTGTAAAGGATGAAATTTCAAGCATATGATAAATGGTATGGCATCGCTCTTTTAACTCATTGCTTACATGTTCATGGGCATGATGAACAGATTGCGGTAAGTCATGGTGATTGCGAGCATGTTCCGCATCATAATTGAGGATTAAACCGCCTGGACGAATGATACGTAACCATTCTGCATAGGCTTTATCTGGATGTGGTAAATTCCATGTTACATTGCGGGCTACAACGATATCAAAGGTATTAGAATCAAAGCTGAGATTTTCTGCATCCATAACGGAGAAGGTGGCATCACAATCAAGGGATTCTGCCAGTTGATTTGCTTCGTCTATCATATTAGGCGTAATATCGATGCCGTGCACTGTATGTCCTAGTTGAGAGAGGATAATACTAAAGAAGCCTGCCCCACAACCAATATCTAATATACGTAAAGAGCGATCAGAATCAAAGATATGACTCGTTAGTTCATCTCTCCATAATTTAAGTTTAGGGCTCTCTAATTCTTTAGCTCGTAAGGCTCCAAAATCGTGAGCTCGATCTGTCCAATAAGATGTAATAAATTCTTTATCGTCCTTCATAGGATGGTTATGTTCAAAAATATCGTTCATACGTAAAATCTCCTCATATTCTATAGTGTTTATAGTACCATAAAATATGAATAAACTATACAGCAAAAATCACATTTATACTATAAATACATAGGGGTTGATATGTTATAATATTTTTATATTTTGTTTAATGAAAGGGCAGAGTTATGATATTACAAACTGGACAACGTACAGATATACCTGCCTTTTATGGTCAGTGGCTAATTAATCGTATACATGAAGGTTACGTAGACGTTCAAAATCCTTATAATCCACTGCAAGTAACGCGTTATACTATTAATCACGAAGTAGTAGATGGTATTGCTTTTTGTACGAAGAATCCATTGCCATTTATACCGTTACTAAATGAAATTAAAGATTATCGACAATATTGGCATATGACCATAACCCCTTATGGACGTGACATTGAGCCCTATGTACCGCAATATGAGGCTGTGATAGAAGGTTTTAAATATATTTCTAATAACCTAAATCCTCAGTCTATGGTGTGGCGCTATGACCCAATCATTTTAACTAATGACTATACAATAGATTTTCATTTTGAAAGCTTTTATAAAATGGCAAAGTCCTTAATGGGCTATACCGATACAGTTATTGTTAGTTTTTTAGATATCTTTGATAAAGTAGCTCATAATTTTCCTGAAGGCTATAGACCAAGTTTAGCTATTCAAAAGAAGATCATTAAAGAATTAGTATCTATAGCTCATTCTCATCATATGATACTTAAAACCTGTGGAGAAGGGGACGTTTTTAAGGAATTAGGTGTTAATACGGAAGGCTGTCTTACACTAGACTGTTATGAACGAGCTTGGAACGTAACATTAAAAGCACCAAAACGTACAACAGCTAGACCTGAGTGTAATTGTTATTTACATGGGGATATTGGCGCTTACGATAGCTGTAGTCACTTCTGCCGTTATTGTTATGCCAATACGAATCAAGCTGCAGTTCGTCAAAATCGAATGGAACATAATCCAAATTCTAGCTTATTGATTGGAACACTTTCAAAAACAGCAATTATTAAAGAAAGTGCGGAAAAAAGCTGGATTGTGGATACAAATTACACACAAGATTCTTTATTTTAAGGAGAATTATGATCTGCTTTTACGCCTATAGCGTTGACGTATCATGTAAAATATAGACAAAAGGGGTTGTCAAAGAGACATCTCAGGAATATAAGAGGGTGTAAAGACTATTTTTTGTTTATTGTTTTATTATTACAAGGAGGTGGAGTATGATCACCTATAAGAATGAAAGTAAAGATTCATTACAATCACTAGAATCATCTATGCCAGTTCTTGCCATGTGTTATGATTTTGATAAGACATTAACACCTGATGATATGCAGGCACAAGGCTTTATCCAATCTGTTGGCTATGATGAAGAGCAAATCAAACAGTTCTGGCAAGAATCTAATCAACTGGCAAAGAAAAATGATATGGATAATAACTTGGCTTATATGTACAAGATGATTCAAGAAGCAGTGGGCCGTTTTTATGTAACTCGAGAAAAGCTTATGGAATATGGGAATCAAGTGGAACTATATGAGGGTGTTCGCACTTGGTTTGAACGTATTCGTGAATATGGTTTAGAACACGGTGTACGCATTGAACATTACATCATATCTTCTGGTTTAAAAGAGATGATAGAAGGTACTGAAATGGCGAAAGAGGGAGCTTTCACCAAAATCTATGCCAGTGCATTCATGTTCGATGACAAAGGCGTAGCAGTATGGCCTGCACAAGCCATTAACTATACAAATAAAACACAGTTTTTATTCCGTATTCAAAAAGGAATTTTAGATATCAATGATACGGGCGTTAATGATTATGTTAAGCCTGAAGATCAACGTGTACCGTTCCGCAATATGATATATATTGGGGATAGTGATACAGATATTCCTTGCATGAGCTTGGTTAATGCTAATGGCGGTCATTCTATAGGTGTTTATGATCCTGTTAAGAAGGATAAAGATAAGGTGTATAAGATGATGCGTCATCATCGCATACGTTATTATGCACCTGCAGACTATACAAATGGTTCAAAGTTAGATACATTAGTTAAACAAATTATTCGCAAAACCGCAGCCTACGAAGTGTTAGAAGGCGAGTATGTACATTGTAAACACGAAGCAGAGGAGTAACATGGATCAATCTAAATTAACAAGTGAATGGATTCAAGCGTTTAATCGTTTAGGTTCTGAAGGTAAATTAAAACCTACTGTACCATATAATGATTTATTTAACCGTAAAGAGCTAAAAGGATTCCCATTGCATACATTGCCGATGTGGACTGTAACATTTCCAACAGGACATATTACATGCTGTGACCCTTTGGTAACATTACCCAATAAACCAGACACGTATATTAGGACAGTAGAGCCAGGTACGTATTTGTTGGAAACAAAAATAATTGAAATGGAACCTAATGAATATCGATATGTAGCTAGCCGTGTCGTTTTTAGTGGTAATGAGCCTGTGAATTATGAATTAGCCTTAAAAGGTACAGAAGATTTAACAGATCTCGATGATGGTGAAAGCTATATTGGATTCCCTGTAGATTCTGGTCTTGCTACAGTAGTGGATGCTGAAACAATTGAGACCTACAGAAGGTTTTACGATCAATGGCATACTAACTATCCGGATAAGAACATTTACGATGATTACTATAGCGATTTATTTCAATTAAATGCTATGGCATATCCTCAATACCAACGCTCTAAAGGGGACTGGATTAACTTTACAATTCCTGAAACCGAATTGACTGTGCCAATGATTCAATCTGGCTTTGGTGATGGTTTATACCCTGTATACTGGGCATTTGATAAAGATGGTCAAATCTGCCAATTGATTATGGAATATATTGATTGCAGCGAAGCATATCAATAATATAATCTAGCGATATATATAGCTTGATAGCTTGATAACTTAATAACATGCTAAAAAGACGCTTAGATTACTAAGCGTCTTTTATATATTTTTATTTAATTGGAAGGCCTAAATGCCAAAAATCCAGTTTACGAATACACGAAGGATACTAAGACCTACAATGATTTCTGCTAAAAATCTTAAAGAACCTTCCATACCATTACCTAAATGTTTTAAACTGCCAATTTTAGCTTTACTTACGATATCACACCAGCACATATAATACCTCCGTGAGAGTTAATATGAGTAAATTACATAATTTATATGCTTATTTTACAATGTTATATCAAAAATTTCAATATGTATTTAAAATTAAGTAATAATAATTCTACACATATATCTATAATAGTAAAACTGTAGGAACCATAGATCCACGTAAAATAAGGATTATTAAGTGTTAAGTTGCTTTGATATATATTAAAACTATGTAAGACTTATAGAAATATATATAGCTAATTAAAACGTTATATAAAGAGGTGTTTATATTATCTAAACGTATGTATTTCATATACAACAGTCTATATAAATAATATAATAAAAATATAATTATACTATTATTCATATTCATCAATATTGGAGTAAAGTGAACATGAAAAAATTATTAGCTTATTTAATTTTAATTATTTTTGCTTATTTTAATCCAATAATATCCTATAGTAATGTATTGGTGGTAAGTAATATTGATAGTATAGAAATATTAGAAGATAAAATACGTATTTTAGAGGATGAAAATAAAAGACTTAAGGATAAAATAGATGATCAAAATAATCAATTAAATAATGAGTATGTTGACTTTATAAACGAAATAAATCAGATAATAGCTAATAATAGTGATAAACTTAAGTCATATGGTATTAGAATAAATGTTAATGAAGTAGAGACAATACCAATAGAAGATAAGATTAATTTAATAAAAAAATATAATTTATTACCAACTAAAAGTGGCCGTCATACAGCTGGTTTTGATGGTTTAAATCAAGGTGTTAAAAATAAAGTATACGAAAGTACTAATACTGAAAATTCTACAACAACCAAAAGTAATGAATCTTATAATAAAAATATCTCTAATCAAAAAAGCGTGGATAAACAACTACAAAATAAAGCTAATACAGATAGTACAGTACCAATGGTGATTATTTTTATATCATTGTTTTTTGCAATTGTTTATTTGATTATTAATAAAAAAAAGAAGTAAAGTAATAAATTTACTATTGTGATAAAAACTAGCTTATATAGGCTAGTTTTTATTTGTTTATAATTACTTCCGATAACGATATATTATCGGAAGTAATTATGTTAAGAAAATTGGGCC
>ERZ772807.2117-NODE-2117-length-10560-cov-10.236840_pt1 | contig 10560 bp, 8 predicted proteins | sample MGYA00511472_ERZ772807 | MGnify/ENA primary metagenome ERZ772807 (study PRJEB29015, sample SAMEA2737947) | human oral metagenome | biome: human oral; feature: human-associated habitat; material: dental | place: China | collected 2039 ...
CTGGGCATACAGACAGGAACAGAAATCTGACTCAAACCGGGATGATTGCGTTCGGTCGACAATTCACCAATTTCCTGCCAATACGCCACATTCTGACAAACATTCATCCAACCGCTTTGCGCCGTACGCACAACCCAAAAAGCCTGTCCGGTCTGCTCGTCGATTGGAATCACATTTTCCAATGGCATGCCCCAACGGCTCAGTCGAACCAGCGACAACGCGCCATCTTTCGGAAATGCTGTATAAACCGCTGCGCTTTTCAAATGCTCAGTGCGCTCGGCAACTGAATCCAAAGCCATAAAAATCTGTTTCAGCAACAATTCATGTTCGGCATCAACATAATCCGCCAACTGCCAACCGTCTTCAGACGGCCACAAAATCGAACGCTCAACCGAAGCATTGCCCATTTTAATCACAGTCTGGGCAGTCAAATAAGCAACATGTATCTCATCCGCCGGCAACTTCAAACCTTGCGTCTGCAAAAAATCTTTAATCAATAAAGCAGGCATCTGCCCTTCCTCACCAATAGTAAAGTTGAGGCCGTCTGAAAACAAACCCTGCTTTCAGACGGCCGGAATAAACCATTATATAAGGGATAAACCGAAAAATTCAAGCAAACAAGACTTTGCGCCCCCATTAATCTTGTGTATAATCCACGGTTCAAATTAGTGCGGACGTGGCGAAATTGGTAGACGCACCAGATTTAGGTTCTGGCGCCGCAAGGTGTGAGAGTTCGAGTCTCTCCGTCCGCACCATTAACAATAAATAAATCAAGCACTTAAGAAGCTTTGGGACAGTTTAGGGACAAAAGACATAGGCCGCCTGAAATCTCAGACGGCCTTTGTTTACTTGAACGTATCAGATAACGCCTTGTGCCGCGCCTTGCAATCGTTGTACAAGCCGATGACTTGCAACGACCACGGCAACACGTCTGCGCCTGTTCCGCCCTCAAGTTTAGGCAGGCTTGGGCATGGCTGGATTAAATCAGCCGACGGTTTAATTGCCGTCTGTAACGGCGGCATTGATGACTGACAGCCCATCAGAATCAAGACAGGTATTCCGAAACACAGGCTTTTCAACAATCTTCTGCACTTGCACATAACGCACCCTTTCCTTTTCTTCTCGCACCGCCTTGCCCGATTGATACGCGGCGGACGTTTCGCGGTCTTGTTTCGCCTTTTCAATCGCGGAATCTTTCAGACGACCTGAAATTTCCGCCGCCATTGATTCACGCCCGCGCCGATATTGGGCGGCATGGTCGTATTGCCACGCGCCCACAATCAGCACAAAACAAATTGCGATCAGAACCAGTTTCCAGTTTTTAAGTAGCAGGCTGTTCATAGGTTTTCAACATCGCTTTGTAGTTTTTAATTTCGCTGTCGGCAAATTCAAACGCCCTCAGGTCTGCTTCTTCGCCTGCCTGTTTGCGCTTCTCTTCCCATTCAGCGATACGCGCTTTCAGAAATTCGACAGGATTCACGATTACGCCTCACTTGCACCATGCGCGGCGGTTGCTGTAACAGATGACAAAACGTAACGTTCAGGCGCTGGGCTTGACTGCACCGCCTTGCCATCCACCAGCTTAGACGGCCAGAAATAGCCGTCAATATCCGCCGCGTTGAACGGCACGATAGACACGGTATTGCCTTGATTGCCGCCTAAGCCCAAAATCTGACCTTTGGCGTTTTTGCCGACCACAAAAAACACATGACCGCCGCCTTGTCGGGATTTCACGGCAATACAACCATAGGCAGGTTTTGACAGCTTCGTCAGCCCGGCACTTGCCCATGCTTTAGCGCGATACCAATCTTTAATGACCGCGCGGCCACTCTTGCCTAAGCAATGGCCAACAAACAAGCCACACCACGGTGTCTCATCTTCAAAGTACCAAGACTTTGCCGCGCCGGTGAACGTCCCCATATCTTTCAGCCATTGCACAATTGTCGGGTTATGTGCTTTCGTGCCGACAATCTCTTTCAGGCCAAGATGTTTTTTCGCTTCTTTGATCCATTCCAATTCTTGCATTTTTACTTCTCCATTAAAAAGGCCGTCTGAACTTTCAGACGGCCTGACCGTTACTCTTTATCGATAAATTTGTCAGCCGTTTTCTTGACCCATTTTTTCATCAGCCCAGGGGCAAGGGTTTTTACGGTATCCATGGCGTGACCTGTCAAAATGCCGACAAACGCGCCGGCGATTGCACAAGTCCAAACCTGATTAACCATCAAAAACCGTTCCACTACCGCCGCCGCTGCTACTGCCGATACGACCGCCTCAAATACGCTTGAAACGATTTTGTCGTGGTCTTTGATACTCGACCACGCACTGCCGACAATGCCGCCCCCTATGGCAAACAGGTAGCCAAATTGGAAAAAATCCATTATTCCCCCTTTAGGCTGTCTTTCAGTTTTTCGCCAGAAAATAAAAATTTAAGTGAGTTGTTGCCGGCCAAGAGGCACAAGAAAGACAGAATCGGCGGAATGACCATACCTGTATGAGCAGGCGGGAACGCCCCCCAAAACGCCTGCGCCGTCAGATACCAAATGAACGCCGACACCAGCAGAAGATAGCCTGAAAAGACGTTTCCTTTGTACGTCTGCCAATACATCGCCGCCAACTGCAACAAGCCGATACCGCCGAAAACTGGAATCAAAATAGATTCTGGTATCGTCTTGAATTTGTAGTAAATCGGCCAGTCGTAGATGTCGACAGGCGAAAACGCAAACACAGCAGCATAGCCAATCATCGACAGCCCACTGGCAAACTCGACAACGCGCGTCCCTGTACCAAACAGCCACTTTTGAAAACGCACAGGCAGAAAACGCCACTCCAACATATATTTAACCCATTTCAATGAGTTACTCATTTTTCATCTCCAAAGAAAAAGGACTTTTTGACAAAATTATCAAAAAGTCCGTTTATGAAAAAAGCCGCCTGAACCATTCAGACGGCCTGACCGTTAAACAAATTTGAAATCACGTTTCATCTGTTTCAGAAGCTTCGCCAAATCCTTTTTGTGAATAAAGTCGCCTCCTGTTGAGTTGATGATGATTGTGCTGTCGTCGCCGCCTGATTGGCCTGCCATTTCGCGGATTGTTTGGGCGTGTTCCGCTGGCAAAACCATCTCATTCTCGTGCAACTGAGTGAGAGGGTTGATACCGGCCGGAATATCCCAACCACCTGCCGCCGATGGAATCCGTGTTGTAGTCGTGGTCGTTTGAGAACCGCCACCACCGCCCATTAATCCCATCACTGCCGCCATAATAGCGGCCATTGCTGCAACGGCAAGAATCGGGCCAACATAAGGAATAGAGGCTTGAGAAGCAGCCGCACCTGATGCCGCCTGTGTTGCGTTGGCAGTAACGACAGATGTTGTTTCTGTCGCTTTGGTCGCAGCCGTCTTAGCCGCCGCCGCGGTTTCCAGCGTTTCCTTAGTCCCAAAAATCATCTTGTAAATCGCTGATTCCTGAACCATGCGCTGCATCATGCCCATCAGTGGCTTTGTAACCATTTCCTGAATAAAGGTTTGTCCCATACTCTTGAAAAAGTTATTCATGACCGTGCGGAAGTTCTGCGTACGCGTGAGCATGGCTGAAAACGCCTGCCCCATCTGTTGCTGCGCTTCTTGCCAAACGTTCTTGCCACCGTCCTGAAGCATTTCCATGACGTTTGGTGCATCTTTCCGGCGTTGGCTTTCGCGTTTGCCCTCATTCTTCGCCTGCGTCCGGTCATGACCTTGCCCAAGTTCCGCCATTTGCGCTTTAAGCTTATCAATGGCCGTCTGACTATAAGTCGGGTCTTGTTCAGCAAGTGCGATCCGTTCTTGCAATGCGTCATAGGCAATCTGATAACGGCGGTTTTCAAACTCGATTTCCAAATCAAGACGTTCAAGTTGCGAGATACGACCTTCAGATAGTGCCTGATCGGCAGCATCTTTCTCCACTTCAAGCTTGTGCTTGTCCAGCTTCTCCCATTCGGCCACCTGATTCATTTTCGCTTCAGTTGACTGCTTCGATAGCTGGTCTTCAAGGGTCAGGATTTTTTCACGCAACTTCAAGCCTGTTTTACTGCCTGCGTCAACCGTTGCCAGTTTTTCGCGCCAGTAGGCGGCCTCACGCGCTAAATCCCATTCTTGATGCGTGAGCGTTTCGCGCTGCATTTCGCGGTGTGCAAGCTTTTGGGCTTTGATTTCCTCTTCCCAGCCTTGCATTGGGTCTTGAGCCGCTCCTGAGCCACCTGCATGACCCTTTCCACCGCCTTTACGTCCACCGCCTTTACGACCTGAACCACCGCCACCACCGCCACCGGCAGGTGCGTGAGCTTTGGCAGAACCTCCTCCACCGCCACCGCCACCGCCGCGCATTGCTTTGGCTTCGTGTATGTTGGCCGCGCGTTCCTTGATGGCATTTGCCATTGCTCCTGCGCGGTCTTTCGTCATGCTGTCAGCAATTCGACCGCCAAGCCCGCCGTCATTCATTCGTCCCATTTGGACGTTGTTCAGCTTTTCAATGCCCGAAACGCCGACCATTGACGCGGCCTTGTTGGCAAAGTCAATCATGCTGTTAATCATGCCGACCGCTTTGTTTACCATCCACTCAATCGCGGAAATAAACACGTTGCCAATAGCCTTGCCAAGATTGGCAAAGAATTGCGGCATATTGTTGGCGGCTTCTTTAATCAACATCCAGCCGGTTGCAAAGGTGTTGATATAGACGTTGATATACGCCCCGATGGTGCTTGAGATTAAGCTCATCACGCGCTCAAATACCGCCGACCATCCGCCGACACTCTCGTCAACCCATGCCGTCAACTCGCCAAACCATGATTTAACGGTATCGACAGCTTCGCCGATGGTTTCCGTGATTACTTGCCAGACGGCCTGTATTACGTCAGAGAGATTCGACCAGCCGCCGCCGAAAACGTCTATTTCATCGCCGAATTGGGAAATAAGGCCGATGACCGCGCCGATTGCAACAGCCACAATCCCAAACGGATTTGCCAGCAAAGCCACATTCAATGCCAGCGTAGGTGCAACAGCGGCCGCAACAGCAACGGCAAAACCTGCAACAATAGGGACAACTAAATTCAGGTTGTCAGCAATCAGTTTAATAATCGCAGCAATCCCCGACATTGCGCCACTGTCGTTCAGCAATTTTGAAACCATGCTTTGCCAGTTATTTGAAAACACCGTCAACGCCTGACCCATCGTCATAGGCATTTTGGCCGCCTGCTCGCCGAATTTTTCAGATGCGCCGGATATGGCTTTAAAAATCACGTCCGCCGTCAGTTGCCCTTCACTGCCAAGCTTTTTAATCTCAGCGCGTGATTTGCCCATGTATTCCGCAATCGTATCAAGCAGAATTGGCGCGGCTTCAGCAATAGATTTAAATTCATCGCCCTGCAATACACCGCTACCCAAAGCCTGCGATAACTGCATAAGCGCAGCGGCCTGTTGTTGCGCCTGTACGCCGCCGATAGCCATCGCGTTATTGGTTGCCTCGGTAAAGGTCAAAATCTCCTGTTGCGTGTAGCCGTAGTCTTTCAACGCGCGGCTTGTAGATACGTACAGATTCGCCGTTGATTCCAATGAGGCACGCGTATTGTTTGCCACGTCCAATAACTGACGTTGTACAGCCAAATACTCGCTTTCAGACGATACAACCTGTCTGACTTGTGCGTTAATTGACTGCATGGCATCGGCAGTGTCAAGCATGGACTTGGCAAATGACAGCGAGGCAAATCCTGCCAAAACTGACCCAATTTTGCCCAGCCCACCGGCAGCCGCCGAAGCCTTGCCGTCCGTCTGCTCAAGCTCGCTGTTCAGTTGCTGAACCTTGCGCTCATAGGTTTCCACGTCAATCGCGCCAAGATTCAACAGTTGGTTAACTTCTGCCAGCTTCGCCTTAAACTGCTCCATCGGTGTGCGCGTTTCTTCGTACACTTTCCGCGCCGAAGAAGAGATTTTGTTGAACATCCCCTCTTGTGCGTCGCCAAGATTTTTAAAAGTTGATGGATTGACATGAAACGCCTGTTCCATCGACTTTTTCATATCGTCAAAATGCGTTTTCAATCTCGCTTTGACGTTACCAATGGCGTTTTCAATGGCCTTTGAAGCCGATTCCGCAGAGTTTGCCGCTTGATTAAACCCTGCCGACGTGCCGTTTTCGACGGTTATTTTGATTTTTGCTTCTAAATCGCTCATACGACCGCCCATAAAAAAAGCCCGTGAATCATCACGGGCGTTGTTTCAAATTTAAATCAGGCTTCAATCAGTTCAGCACCGGAAAAGACGCTTTGTTCATTTCCCTGCTCAACGGCTTTACCGTACAGCCAAGCGCGTGATACTTCCGCGCCGTCGGGCAAACCATTCACGGTAACAGAGTGGGAACAAAGCGGGTTACGGCCCGATTCGTACGCCTTTTTAGACACATAACCGTTCATTGTCGCCGTAACAGTGTTGTACTTGTAATCAATACTTACATATTCGATTACATGGTGGCTTGCGACTGCGCCGGTGCTTTCGTCTTCAATTTCGTGCTTGATTGCAATTACTTGTTTCATATTAATTCCTTTTAAATAACTAAATTCTTGCGGCTAAAATATAAGGGGTTGATTGAATATCAACCCCCTTCCAACTGGTACTTCTATTAACAGTTAACTCATGATCTATTTCAATAACAATGTTAGAAGTAGTATTCCCATGTACAACCTGAAGAAATGGGACATTGTAGAAGATACCCTTATAAACATCTACATTACCTCTTGCAGTCGAATAGGCATGACTAAATACCGACCAAAATTCTTGTTCGTATATTTGCCGACCATTAATTTTAATTCTAACCCAGTAACTAGACTTGGAATTAGGCGTAATAAAAGAAACATTTTGAAAACTTAATACAATATCCTTTTGTGTGGTGTTTGTATAAGTCATCGCATATCTACCAGTTCCAACCCTTGCAAAAGGGAAAAATTTCAGGACATCGCCCTCAATTTTATCAGCGTAAACAGTGCCTTCAAATCTGCCGTTCTTAGCGTATAAATCGCCATTCCTCGACACGGTAAAAGCACCATTGCCGATGTTGATGTTACCAGCTTTTATATCGCCTAAATCACTACTCACGGCAGATAAGTTTTGTACAGATAACTTGTCAGACGTAACGGAATTGGCCGCCAGCTTATCAGCGGTAATACTACCAGCCGCCAATTTATCAGCGGTTATTGAGCTTGCCGCCAGCTTATCAGCCGTGATACTTCCTGCCGCCATCTCTCGTGCCGTAACGCTTCCAGCTTTCAGGCGGTTTGCGTTCAGCGTGTTTGCCGTGATTTTATCGCCGTGAATATCCCCAGCGTTCAACCTATCGACAATCGCCTTACCGTTTACCACCAGTTCGCCATTCACGCCAACGCGGTTTTGCTGTGTATCGACCGTAAATGGGAAAACGTCAGCTTTGCCCGGTGCGCCGATGCCGAAGCGGTCGGCGTTGACAATAAATTTGCTTTCAGGCGTTCCGTTTTTCGGCGTGGTTGCCAAGCCGTAGCCCGCCACCTTGCCGTTAACGTCAACCTTGACCGTGTACTGTGCTTCCAAGCCGTTGATGCTTTTCGCATGGGCTTGTACCGTCGCTTTGTTGCCGTCCGCCGTTGACTGGGCTGTCGTGATACGCTCGCCAAGCGATTTGATGTCGCCTGTCGCTTTGGTTAAGGTCGTCTGAACTACCTGAACCGTTGCTTTGGTCTCATTTGCCGACTGTTGCGCGGTATCAAGGCGCGAAGAAAGGGTCTGAATTTCACGCTTTCTGTCTTCGTTCGCGTTTTTGATACGCTCGTTGACGCTGCCTGTGCCGTTACCGTCAATTAAGGCGATTTTATCGCGTAGCGATTTATTTAAATCACTTTCCGATAGGTCGCTTGTTGCTACATCGTAAACGGTAAACGACACGCTGTTGCTGATTTTTAGTGCGTCTTTGCCGAAACTGTCATAGCCCGCCGCGCGCAAATGGTAGGTCTTACCTTTCTCCAGCGGTTTGCCGTTGCATTTGGCAACGGTTACAAACGTTTCCGCGCCGTCATAGACTTTGTTTGCGTCGATGGTCGGTACGGCTGCGTTTTCAGAAACCCAAATGATAATCCCGGCAAAGTCTTCTTCAGCAGGTTTTTGGCAAGTGAAAAACGCCTGTTTCAAACCGCTGTCAACTGAAATACCTTGCAATGCTGCTAATTGCGGATTTTGAGCGGCCACTTGCGCCCAGTTGCCAGTTTTCCCAGTAACCGCACGTCCACGAACTTTAAAGACAACATCACGCACTTGACCGCCGTCAGCTTTCATGTCAGCCTGCGTGTAGGTAAATCCGTTGTCAACAATACCGCTCAAGCTTCGCAGTAGTTTTTGCGTATTGCCTGCATAGACTTCTACGTCGTAGGTATCAGCCCCGCCCAACTTATCCCAAGCAATAACGGCCTCTTTGCCGTATGCCCAAGATGATGTGAGGCGTAAGTTCTGAATTTGCCCAAGTGGTGCGCCTTTGATGGTATAGGAATATGCCGGAACTTCTGCAAGTTCCTGCACGCCGCTGCCAAAGACGTTGAAAGACACCAGCTTAACCCAAATCGTGCGCCCTACCCAGTTCGCAGGGACGGCGTATTTGAACAACGCTTCATCAATGCGCACGAACTGGCCGCCTGCATTGTGTTGGTCGATGGTTGAGCCGTACGCACCGCGCGTCAGGTTGCCAAGCGTATAACGTCCCACGCCTTTCAGTTCGGCAGTCTCGTAGGCCAAAAACTCGCCGTCAACGTAACACAAGGTCAGCAAATCGCGGCTGTCTTGCTCCGTTCCGCCTGTCATTTGCCCGGCGGAAATTTCAACGTTCAGAGTATTGGCGCGGTCAAAAACTGCTCCGCTTGCCAAAGGTGCGGACAGTGATCCGAAACGCGCTTTCTTGTTGGTTGCACCGATTCGTGTGTAGCTGTCGCCATCGGTCGAAATCCACACTTCAGCGCCGCCCCACATATCGCCGCCAGCGGTTGCAAGCCAAATTTGAGGCTCGCCGCCAGTTAATTGCAACGGTGCTTCAAAAACAACAGGCGCATGGGCGTTTCCGGGCGATTTGTTGTAATCGGCGGAATAACCTAATGACGGCTGTGTAGGGTAAGCCGTCGCTGTCGCCGCGCCCATCGGGAAATCTTCGGCCTTAACGGTCAAAACTCCCTCTTCGTCCTCCTCAATTTCAATGATTCGGACAGGTGTTTTATCAAGCCCCAAACCCTCGTCTGTCAGCGTTACCAAGTCCATAGGCTCAAGCAGGCAGTATTTCCAACCAAGCTTAAACTCATATTCATTGCGTACGTACAAGGCACGCTGTAACAGCAATTGTGCTACATGGTTTGCGACTTTAGCGTCACAGATTCCGTGCATTTTTACCGCATCTTTAGGGCGCAGGCCGTATTGCTCAATATTCGCCTGGTCTTTCACTTCGGCCACGGCGATATTGTAGTCATTCGCGCGGTCGAGATACTCAACTTGGATTTGGTTGTAGGCGTCAGCGTTGGTTTTGCGCTCAACCTTTAAAGGGTCTTCAGCGCCCGAAACGATAAAATCGTCATCGGTCAAGTCGTAAACAGGTGTCAGGTTTGGCACATAGGCCGCGCCATTCCCTGATAGCTTCACATCGCCATAAGGGACAATTTTCAGACGGCCTTGTGAAAAAACTGCCGCGCTATTGGTCTGTTCCAGCAGTTCGGAAATGTTTTGTTGCGCCTCTGTCTGCTCACTGTAAACAGGGCTTAAGAAGATGCCGGCAGCGCGGCAATAAACGCCGTAAACGCTTGTATCGCCTAAGTTTTCAGCAGGGAATCCGCAACCGTAGTTCTGATTCGTCAGCATATCGCGGATAATTTCGCTCGGATTTGCGTCAGGAATTGAGGACGAATACCCCATTTTCCCAATAACCTCGAAATTATGGCTATAAATCTGCGCTGATTTTGTCAGTTCGTAATTTGGGCTGTAAATATAAGCCGTGCCGGAATAGTTGATAGCCTGCGCTTGGTGTTTAGGCTGTTGCAAGTGCGTCCAAGTCGGCTGTTCATCGCCGCCTTTTGCAAGATTCAGGCGCAATTGTGAAAGCGATTCAAACTTTTCTTTATCGCGCCAAATGCGCCCGATTCCCTTAATCTCGCCCTCGCACAAGGCCATCATAACGGCGGCTTCGTAGGTGTAGGAAATATCCTCTTGTTTTACGCCACCGCCGCCCTTGCCGCCTTGTCGGGTCGTTGTCTTGGTCTCAATAGTGGTAAAGTCGCCGTACCAAATCAAATTGCCAGCAACACGCGCCCGACCGTAAACAACAGGCAGGGTCAAGCCTTGGGACGATTGCTGAACTTGTAGGGATAAAATCCGTTGTTCAGAATTTGAAATAGTGGAAGTCTTACCGCCCATGAGTAACCTCTATAAAATCAATCTACTAAATGCGCCTCGTACCACAAACCATGCAAAGAGCTTGCGTAGTTGGTTGCAATATCAAAACCTGTTTCCGTCGCGTTGCCCTGATATGAAATTCTCAC
>ERZ772807.2118-NODE-2118-length-10558-cov-11.347520_pt1 | contig 10558 bp, 9 predicted proteins | sample MGYA00511472_ERZ772807 | MGnify/ENA primary metagenome ERZ772807 (study PRJEB29015, sample SAMEA2737947) | human oral metagenome | biome: human oral; feature: human-associated habitat; material: dental | place: China | collected 2039 ...
CTCGGCGGACGAGTCCTGGACGGCCCCGGGGGCTTCGTGCGGGCGGGGCGGCGCCAGGTGGCGCTGCTCAGCCAGGAACCGGGCGTCTTCACCCACATGTCGGTACTGGGCAACGTGGTCTTCGCGCTGCGCTGCCAGGGGGAGAGCCGAGCGGAGGCCACGCGTCGAGCCCGAGCCGAGCTGGCCGCCGTCGGAGCCGATCACCTGACCTCCCGCCCGGGAGGAGCGCTCTCAGGCGGGCAGGCGGCCCGCGTGGCGCTGGCTCGGGCGCTGGCGACGGGACCCCGCCTGCTGATCCTGGACGAGCCGATGGCCGCCCTGGATGTGACCGCCCGCCAGGAGATGCGCCGCCTGGTGGCGCGCCGATGCGCCGAGGAGGGGCTGACGCTGCTGCTGGTGACCCATGACGTCCTGGACCTGACGGCGCTGGCCGAGGACGTCGTCGTCCTGGACCGGGGCCGAGTAGTCGGGCAGGGGCCGACGGCGCGGGTCCTGTCCGCGCCGCGTTCGGACTTCGTCGCCCACCTGACGGGGACGGCCGTGCTGACCGGGGTCGTTGACGGCGACGCCGAGGCGCCGGGGCTGCGGCTGCCGTCCGGGCGGGTCGTTCATGGCCGCCCCCGGGAGGAGGCCGCTGACGGGAGGGTCGGCGAGCAGGGCCACCGGGACGACCGCGACGAGGCCGTTCGCCCCGGGGTACCGGGTATTGCGCTGGTGCCGCCCGACGCCGTCGCCCTCTACCGTCAGGCGCCGCACGGCAGTCCCCGCAACGTCCTGACCGGCCGGGTGACGGGGCTGGAGCGCTCGGGGGCGCTGGTGAGTGTGCGCCTGGAGCTCGAGGCGGGGCAGCGGCTGTCAGCGGCGGTCACCGCGGGAGCCGTCGCCGAGCTCGGCATCACCGAGGGCCGGGAGGTCTGCTGCGTCATCAAGGCGGTGCAGGTGCGTATCCTGGCTCGTCGGGGTTGAGGACCGTGGGACTGAGGCGTTGAGAGAAGGACCGGGTGTAGATGAGGGAGGGCGAAGTGAGCACCGTTGACCGAAGCGATCGCGATGGCATCTGCGGATCGGTGATCGCCGAGGAGCGTCTGCGGCCGCTGAGCCGCGATGAGCTGGAGCGCTACCACCGCAATGCGCTCGTGCCGCAGGTGGGGCTCGTGGGGCAGCAGCGCATCCGCGCGTCCCGGGTCCTGCTCATCGGTGCCGGCGGGCTCGGGGCGCCGGCAGCCCTGTACCTGGCGGCCGCCGGAGTGGGGACGATCGGGCTCATTGACGACGACAACGTCGACGTGTCCAACCTGCAACGCCAGGTCATCCACGCCACGGCAGCCGTGGGGCGCCCCAAGGTCGATTCGGCGGCCGAAGCGATCAGGGCGCTCAATCCTGACGTTGAGGTCATCGCCCACCGGAGGCGGTTGACGGCGGACAACGCCTGGGACCTGCTGGGCGGCTGGGACGTGGTCATTGACGGCACGGACAACTTCCCCACGCGGTACCTGGTCAATGACGCCGCCGTCATGCTGGGGCTGCCGCTGGTGCACGGAGCGGTGCTGGGGTTCAACGGGCAGGTGGGGGTCTTCGACGCGCGCCGGGGCCCATGCTACCGGTGCCTGCATCCCACTCCGCCGCCCGCAGGATCGGTGCCCTCCTGCGCGGAGGCCGGGGTACTGGGGGTACTGCCCGGCATCATCGGAACGATGCAGGCCGCCGAGGCGCTCAAGCTGGTGATCGGCGGCGGACAACCGCTACTGGGGAGGCTGGCGATGCTCGACGCCTGGGGGGCGCATCTGCGGGAGATTCCGGTGGCGAAGAACCCGGCCTGCCCGGTGTGCGGGGAGAACCCGACTATCTCTGCGCTGGTCGCTGAGGCCGGTTCCTGCGCGCTCCCCCGAACTCCTGAGGCCGACACGCAGCCACAGGAACCCGGGGGCGACTCCCGCCAACAGTCCGGGAGTTTCGAGCCGGGCTCCGCTGCAACCAGCCGCATCCAGGGAGATGGCGAGGTCCTGGAGTCGGGGGCAGGAGTCGGAACCGTCTCCGCTGCCGAGCTGAGGAGGCTCCTGGAGGGCGTCGAGCCGCCGGCGCTGCTGGATGTGCGCGAGGACATCGAGGTGGCGCTCGAGCCGATGGAGGGCGCGCTGCACATTCCGCTGCGTGAGGTGGCGGCACGCATGGGCGAACTCGACCCGAGCCGGCCGACGGTGGTGGTGTGTGCTGCCGGAGTGCGCTCGGTCCGGGCGATTGAGGCGCTGAGGGCGGCGGGCTACTCCGGGCGGCTCCTCAGCCTCGACGGCGGTATGAAGGCCTGGGCGGCTGGAGCGGCCGACTGACCGAAGCTCGTGAGCTGCAGGGATTGACGGATCTTTCCCTGTGTCTGACGGCGAGGGAGTACAGGGCTTAGTGGCCTTGGGCTTCTTCGGCGTCGTCGGTGAGGTTGGAGGTGATGCGGACCAGGTCGTAGGGGGGTGGAGGTCTCGGTGGTGGTGATGGTGCCCTCGATGGGCCGCCAGGTGGTCTGGGCGTGCATCGCATCGGCAGTCACCACCACCCCGTCCAGGTCGACGGGCTCAAGCAAGTCCCTCAGGGCCGGGACCTCTGGTTGGACTTGTCCGCCACCCGCTGTTGGGTCAGCACGGCGCCGGTGGCGTGGTCCAGGTCCTGCAGGACCCGGCGGATGGTCGACTCCGACGGAAGAGCCTGCCCCTCCTCCAGCGCCAGGGCCACCAGGTCGGCACCAGTCAGGTCGGTGGCGTGCTCCCATATCGCTATCAGGTTGCGACAGCCCGCCAGCACTCCGGTCACAGCCAGAGACAAGACCGTGAACAGGCCGTGGCGCACTCCGCGTCCGTCGCGTGGGTCGGTGATGTTCCTGAGAACCTGGACCAGGGGCTGGCGCGACAAGGCGTTCGTGGTGGAGGATGACATCAGCGCGGGCTCCCAGGACGAAGAAATTGATTAAGCACCACTCATCGTCCCCACGGGGCCTGCGCCCCCATCCCAACGATACACCGCCCCATCAAACTAGCTCAGACACCCTCACCCACCGACTTTGCCGCCCCCTGAACTCCCTACCCATGACCGACGCCCAGCCCGAACAGGTCACCATCTGGCTCCAAGGGCATTGGAAAACAGAGAACCGACTCCACTGGGCCAGAGACGTCGTCACGTGCGAGGACCACCACCAGCTGCACACCGCTAACGGTCCCGGAGATCATGCCCGACCTGCATAACCTGCCCATCAGCGTGAGCCGACTCTTCCACAGCCCCAGCATATTCGTCGCCTCAACCACCAAATCCACGTCAAGACGACCAAACGAGCCATCAATTTCATCACCCAGCCAAGCACCTGAACCAACTTTGCCAGCCCCACCTCAAGGAGTGCTACTAATCTTCGTAATTATTTTTGTACATATCGTATATTGTTCTGGAATTGCGGGATTCTTGGGAGTGTGCTAATTTAACTACAAGTAGATCGAATCATTTGCATCCAGATGGGCTCCACATGAGGTGAGACTCGATGAATTGGTTGCAAACACAGAAGGAGATTACCTTGGGAGAATACGCTGGCAGCGATGCACAGTTGGTGATGTTCACGGGTGGACGCGATAGCACTCTTGCAGCCTGCTCCCTCTTGCAGCCTGCTCCCTGATGCTGAGAGGTATCCCAGTACATCTGTACACGGCAAATTCTGGATGTTCTCTACACAGAGATGTCCTTGAGGTACGGGTGCGAGAGATGAGGAGCCGCTTTGGCGGACTGATGCTGAGACACGTCAAACAAGATATTTCTGGAAGCTTCCGCTCTCTCGCTATTGCCGACCTTGAACAAGACATCCTGACCTACAGGAAGAATCTTGTACTACTGGGAGAGAAAATAGCGATACACTGCCACGTGATCGACTACTGCAAGCGGAACGACATTACTATAGTTAATGACGGTATCGCTGTCTACCAGAAGGAGTTTCCGGAGCAGCGCTCCGTGGCCAAAGACTACTTTGTGGAGTTCATGAAGGGTTACGGAATCACGTACGAGAGCCCCATCTACGACTGGGCGCAGTCGTCTGATGACGTTAAGTACAAGTTATTACAGTTAGGGTTGTCCACAAAATCACTCGAGGGCCTGTCAGTATTTGCCGACAGTTTTACCACGCCGAGCGATGAAGTTGTTTTACAGTATTTGCGCGATAAGGAGCGCAAGGCTGTCGACATTATCGACTTCCTTCAGGGCAGTAAAGTTAACTCTTCCACCTCCTTGGAGGGTTCTAGGTATGCCAAATGATCCAGCCTCAATAAATCCTTCACTAAATCCTTTCTTGAGTCGCGACCGATCGAGAGAGTCATATTACGGACATACTTCCAGAAGTCGGAGCGCTCTTGCTGACATGCTAGGCCACGACCTAGGCGTAGACTCTAACTGCATTCATTTTGTCCCGAACACCTCTACCGCCCTGGCTGTGGTGCTCGGAGGGATTATGGCAGAGAATTTAAGATTGAGAGGGGCAGGTCCACTATGGAGGCACTACAGTCCCTATCAAGGGGTAGTCAGATCTATGGAGGAGGTGCTCAACGGCAGGTGGGTCGGTTTTCATACGCATGTAGCCCCAGTGGACGTTAGCGTCGATAACAGCTTCCGTGAACCAGGGGGCGCGACAGCCTCTGTCGTGGACGGAGCACAGTCTCTTGGCACTTCCCTTACCGAGGAACTGGTGTCGAGTGGCACAGTCGTAATTGCGCCGCTTCATAAGCATCTGGCGCTCACACCGGGGCTGGGTATAGTGATACTAGATGCTGTTACAGGGCAACAGCTGCCGTCGATTGCGAGTTTTTTGTCACTGACTGAGGGTGGCTGCCCATCACTTGATCTGCTTGAACAGGCGCTTGATAGAATGAGACGCGGAAAGGTCTGGAACAAGGCGCAGCTCCTGTTCTCTCAAGACCTTGTCGACTGGGCGGCCTCGGAGGGATTAGAGATCGTGGGAGGTGGCGGCGGACTCCCTATGGCGGCGGTAAAGATGTCCAGAGGAGGAGGCGACGCGAACGTGATGGTACGAGAACTTCCACCCAGCGCCAAGTACTTCAGGCGTCAGGGAATCATTCGCTACTCGTACTCGAGCCTGGGGTGCAAGGATGATTCCTGGGTCGATGCTACTGAAGCCTTCTGCCGTGATCTGGAGGGACTGATCAGATGTCGGGAATGCTAGATAACCGATACGTCCGGGGCGCGGTGGTGGTGCTCGGCGGGGTCCTGGTCATGTCTTTTGATGCAGCCCTCATCCGCGCTGTAGACCAGCCGGCCGGGGTGTTGTCGTTGTGGCGCGGTGTGCTGATATGCGCTGCCATGGTGCTGGCGGCAGTGGTCTGCCACGTTGCTGGGGTAAAGCAACGCTGGGACAACGAGTGGGCTGCCTGGGGTAACGGGCTGATGTTCGGGATAGCATCAGTGGCATTCGTGTATTCCATCGAGAGCACTTCCGCCGCTAACACGCTCTTTATCATGGCGACCATGCCGGTATGGTCAGCAATTCTGGGACGAGTGTTTCTCCGGGCCAGTATCGACCGGCCGACGGTCCTGGCGATCCTGGCGTCGCTGGCCGGTATGATGATCATCTTCGCTTCACAGCTGTCCAGCGCCGCAGGCCGGGGGGAACTGCTGGCCCTGCTGGCTGCCGTGTCGATGAGCGGCGGCTTCGTGTGCTCCTCCAAACGCCGCTCCAGCCCCTTCCTCACCACAGCGGTCGGTGGGGCGCTGTGCGCACTCACCGCTGCCGCCCTTCTGCACGGGGTCAAGGTTCCTGACGAGTCCTCCTCATGGCTGCCTCTGGTAGCCGAGGGCTTCGTGGTCATGCCGGTCGGTCTGGTCTGCTTATCCGTTGGGCCGAAGCTCCTGCCCGTGCACCATGTGGCAATCTTCGTGTTGGCGGAGACAGTGCTGGGCCCGGTGTGGGTGTGGCTGTTCTTCCGTGAGAATCCCGGGGCGGCTTCGCTCGTGGGTGGGTCGGTGGTCATTGGGGCGATCGTCGGCCTCAACATGCACTACATTCGCCGCTCAAGAAGGGAGGGAGCGGGTGCAATTTGATAGGCGTGACATGAGAGAGAGTCCGTCAGTTGTCAAGTGCGCTGCGGTCGTTCTCCGCGGGGACAGCGTGCTGCTTGTCCGCAAGCGTGGTACGACCGACCTCATTTCTCCTGGGGGCAAGCTGGAGAGAGGGGAGTCGCATGTCGCCTGCCTCGGCCGCGAGCTTGATGAGGAGCTTGGGGTCTCGTTGGTGTCGGCCACCTACTTCGGTACCTATGATGATGTCTCCATCTTCGACCGGAGCCGGATGATCACCCTATTCGTCTACATGTGCGATATTGTGGGCGACCCGGTCCCTCGCTCTGAGATCGAGGCCGTAGAGTGGGTCCCCGTGACCTGCTCGCCAGGTGATGGGTCAACCTTTCAGAGCAGGGTTATTCCTGATATTGCAAAGATGCGTGGCCAATGCTGAGCAGCCCGGTGGGCGTGGTGACAGACCTGGACGGGACCGTCGTCTTCGGCGGAGTCGCCGATCCCCGGCTGGCCCCCTTTCTCTGGCGGGCCGCAGGACGTAAGGACATATCGGTCATCGTGGCGACCTCGCGTGCGCCCCGAGGAGTGGCCGAAGTACTAGGAGACGCTGTGACCTGCCTGGAAGGCTCGGTCTGCCTCAACGGGGCTCTCTTGCGCCTAGGAGACAAGGAGAGGCGCTACCCCATGAGGGCGGATCACGTCCGCGCCGTCGTGGACGCCGCCTTCCGCGCGGGCATGCCCCTCTACGTGGACCGGGGCCACTCTTTCACTGCACTGGCGGGGCATGATCCTGTCGCAGAGCCGCGGTCAGGGGAGGCGTCTGCAGCGGTCTCAGATTTCGCTGAGTCCCCAGAGACAGGGGTGGAGAAGAAGTCCCGGCGAAGGGGCAACCAAGATTCCGAAACGGAACCGGGCCTCTGGGACGGCCTGGAGCACATGCGGGACTACCCGGATGGTACGTGGTGCACCGACCCGGCGCAGGTACCGACTGAGGATGTGCTCAAGGTGACGGTCGTCAGCAAAAGGTGCCGGGGCCGTGCGGGGCAGGACATCGTCAGGCAGAGCATTACTGATCCGCTACAAGGAGCGGCTGGTCCGGGTACGAGGGCTGCCGACGCGCAGGAGACGGGCGGCCCGGAGCACGCGGGCACTCTCCAGGACTTGCTGGGTCTACGCCTTGACGGCGTCGTCGCCTACCCGCACGAGGACGGCGTGGTCGACGTCTGCGCGGCAGGGGTGGACAAGAGCGTCTGCATGAGGCTGCTGACCGGCGAGGAAGAGCCAGCCGCCTTGAGAGGGGCGGATATCACAGAAAGGACAGCCGTCATGGGGCAGGCACCGGGTCTTCGCCACCGGCCTGTCTCCACGTGGGTCGCGGTAGGCAACGACGCCAACGACGTGGAGATGATCCGCGCGGCAGACATCGGTGTCATCGTCGGGGACGGCCTGGAAGAGGTCAGGGCGAGGAGGCAGACGGTCCGCGTCCCCTCGAGCCCCGGCGCGGTGGTGTCCATTCTGGAGCAGCTGCTTGAGCTGCACCACTAACGTCGCCCACCTGCATGTGGAGTGCCTGGCGTTTGTCGGACTTGGGGAGATTTTCTTCCCGTGAGTAGACATGGGTGGAGACCATGCCAGCGGCGAAGTACTCAGAGGAGCTGCTAGACACGGGTCCTGCGTGAAGTGACCTGTGAAGGAACAACGTCGGTGACCGAGGTACTTGCGAGGTCACGGGCCGCGAAGAAGGTAGGTTCCCTATCACTTTGTGCCGCGTGAGCTTGTCGTTGCGCTGGACCACCGTGCGGCCCAGTTTGGTGGAGTTGACATCCACGTCGTCGAAGTCGATGGTCCGCTCCGCCGGTTGCCGGGAGATGTCCTCGTAGTAGCTCTCAAAGCCCTGCGCGCTCGTCTCGTAGGCGGTGCCGAACTGCACGTTGTAGTCGTGGATCGCCTCATCGAGGAAGGCACGGTCGTCGGCGGTCAGCTGCGAGGGGTCCACGGCCTCGTTTGCCAGCGTCTCACCGGGCGCGTCGGCGTTGGGCGCGTAGGAGTAGGCGATGCCGACGCTCAGGCGCCGGTCCGAGAGTAGCCTCTCCTGCTGCCGCTTGAATTTATGTAGTAGGCGCGCGCCGTCCGGATTGACACCGTCGGGGAAATCCGGCGCGTACGGGGGACCGGATTCCTGCACCCGGCCGCGCGAGACGTCCCCTGCTGGAGCGGTATGCACCCGTCCGGCGTCGTCTCAGGAGGCGGGCTTGAAGCCGGTGACCTTTCCGTCTTCCTTGTGGTAGCCGATGATGAGGTCGGGGCCTGCGACGATGAGCGAGTCCCCGCTCTTCCAGTCGATCCCGCTGAACGTGATCTCCTTGCCGGTCTTGACGTTCATGAGCATCTGTATCTCGTTGGTGTCCCCGCGTTTCCAGGTCGCCAGTTTGACGACGCCGCCGTTCTCAGAGGTCGCTGCGCCAGATGGGCACTCGGGCGCCTCGGAGTCATAGGAGGAGTCGTCGTTGTCTTTGGGCTGAGGAACGGTGATGGAATCGCCTTTCTTTGGGGTGAGCTTGCTGACGCACCCATCACTGTTGTTCGTTGCGGTCAGACTGGCATTGCTGTAGTCCTTGTCCTTGAAGTAGGCGCGGTGCTGCTCGGCGGTGAGGATCTCATTGTCTCCCGTGATAGCCCTCTTGTCCGTCGGCATAATCTCCTGGTGGCTGCTCTGCTTCTTCCCCTCGAAGTCGTAGATCGTCACCTTGTATCGTGTGGTCGATGACGAGTCTGAATCGGAGTCAGACTTCTTCTCCTCTTCAAGGGTTCCCCAGCCGTCCTCGAAATATATCGTGCTGAGGTCGGAGTCGGCCTTGGATCCCCCGCCCAGAATGAGGGTCTCTCCGTTGTCGACATTGATGACAGCATTGTACAGCGTGACGTAGTGCCGGCCATTTCTTACCAGGACGGGCACATTGCGCACATAGGGAAATCCGGAGGATTCTCCTGATCCGTCTATCTCACGTGACCACTTCTGCTTCTTGTTCACGTCCCAGGCGGTGCACTTGTCACCCTCCTTGCAGGAGATGGCGGTGTCGCCTGCGATCGTCGCCGAGCTGTCATCGCCCCACGGAGCCTTAGAGGTGTCCCCGGATTTCAGGTCGACGAGGGTGGACTTGTACACAAGCGTATTGTCTCCCCAGGCCTGAAAGCTGGGAGGGAATCCGTACGAGGAGCTCAGTTCCTCGTCGTCGAGGGTGGTATGCCACGCCTCCTTCATCTCGCTGCTCAGTGGGGTGTAGCCGGTCAGTGTGCCGTTCGACCTGTCGAGCGTGAGGAAATGATTGCCGATGACGTATGGTTGTACGCCGCTTGTGACGTCGGTGCTCCATGCCTTGGTCGCTCCATTCTTCCAGGAGTCCGACAAAGTAATGTACTGCGACGTTGAGTAGACGTTGCTCCTCCACAGAAAAAACCACGCGGCCACGCCACCAGCGCCCAGAACGAGGACGACCGGGAGGACAACCGCGAGAACCTTGAGGAGGCGGTGCTTCCTCGGAGCCTGCGCCGGCGGCGCATACATCGGCGCCCCGTACGCCGGCACGGCCGCCTGGTTCGGACCGTATGCCTGGCCCGGGTCATAGGCCTGAGCCGGCCCCGGTCCGTATCCCAACGACGCTCCGGTCGGAACTCCGGGCGGCATCGCGGTCTGCTGATCCATGGTCTGGGCCGCGGACTGCATCGAGGGCGCCGAGTAGGGCTGGACCGACGGAGGCAGTGCCACCTGCTGATCCGCCTGAGAAGGATCCTGCGGGGGCGGGCTCTGCTGGGATTGAGCCGCCGTCGTTCCATAACCCTGAGAGGTGGCCCCTTGAGTCGAGGTCCCCTGCGGCGGCGCACCTGCTGCGCTCGGCTGAGTGATGCCGTAGCCCTGAGGAACCTGCCCGTAGCCCGAACCGGCGGGAGCCTGCTGCGGGGATGGTGTCCCAGCCGTTCCCACAGCCATCGTCGGTGCCATCGGGCCGATCTGTCCCGGAACGGGAGGCTGCGCCGGCTGTGCCTGCTGAGCGCCACGACCGGCCTGCCGCGCCAGCACCTCCTGAACGATGGCGTCGTTGGATCGCTCCAGTATCGCGCGGACCCGGGGCGGGATCGACGGGTTGGCAGCCAGGATCGAGTGCAGGTCGGGGCGGGTCTCGGCGATCCTCTCGAGATCCTGCGGCGAGGCGAACCTGCTGAGCGCCGTCGTCGCGTCGTAGTCGCCGGAAGAAGGAGAGTGCCCCGTCGTCATGTCTCCCGAGCCTAGCGAAATCTATGGTTCGAGGTCACCGAATAAGATCATCGGCGCTCCGGATACGTCGTTGAAACAAAGCGGTGCGTGATGGGTATCGGGGTCAGTCGACGATGCCGTAAAGGCGGTCTCCGGCGTCGCCGAGCCCGGGCACGATGTAGGCGTGCTCGTTGAGTCGCTCGTCGACCCCGGCGGTCACCACCGTGACGTTCGCGCGCTCGCCGACCGCCTCCTCCAGCG
>ERZ772807.2119-NODE-2119-length-10557-cov-4.591125_pt1 | contig 10557 bp, 7 predicted proteins | sample MGYA00511472_ERZ772807 | MGnify/ENA primary metagenome ERZ772807 (study PRJEB29015, sample SAMEA2737947) | human oral metagenome | biome: human oral; feature: human-associated habitat; material: dental | place: China | collected 2039 ...
TCAATGCTTCCGCTTTTGCCCTTTGAACTGACAAAATAGCTTCTGCTTCCCCTTCAGCTTCTTTTATCTGTTGCTCTTTCTTGGCTTCAGCTCTCAAAATTGCAGCTTGCTTTTCTCCTTCAGCAACCAATATTGCTGCTTCTCTTTTAGCCTGTGCTTCCAAAATATTAGCTCTTTTTTCACGTTCAGCTTTCATTTCTTTTTCCATTGCAACACGAATATCCGCTGGTGGCAAAATACTCTTCAATTCCACACGATTCACTTTTATCCCCCAAGGATCAGTTGCATCATCCAATTCTTGACGCATTTTTGTATTAATAATATCTCTTGAAGTCAAAGTTTGGTCAACTGTCATATCTCCAATAATATTTCTTAAAGTTGTTGCTGTTAAATTTTCAATTGCTGAAAGCGGTCTTTCTACCCCATAGGTATATAATTTTGGATCAGTTATTTGAAAATAAACGACTGTATCAATTTGCATTGTCGCATTATCTTTTGTAATGACTGGCTGAGGTGGAAAATCCACAACTTGCTCCTTTAATGATACACTTCTTGCAACTCTGTCAAAAAATGGATTCAAAAAACTAAGTCCTGAATTTAAAGATCTATCGTACTTTCCTAATTTTTCCACGATAAGTACACGTGATTCAGGTACAATCTTTATTGATTTTAAAATATAAATTAATGCAATTACAATAAGAATTACTACTATTGGCAAAGCCCACATAATTCTACCTCCTATTTTTTATTTTTATAGTTACTTATTCTTTTCTAAAATAATTTTATTCCCTCTAAATCCTTTAATTTTTACAACTTCTCCACTTGACAGCATTTCCTCGCTTACTCCAGTCCAAATAGATCCTTTAAATTTCACTTCATATTCCTTTTCAGCTTTTCTAGCGTCAACTACTCTTTCAACTTTTACATCCATTCCTTTCATACTTGAATCAAAATTTGTTTTCCTTTGTATTTCAATATATTTTCTCAAAACTGGACGTGTAAAAATCAAGAAAATTATTGAAAGCACAGCAAATATTAAAAATTGAATCAGTGAATCTCCAATAAAATTTGAAAGAAACATTACAATCAAAGCTGAAAGTGCAAACCAAATTGTCACAAGCCCTGGAATAATTATTTCCAGAATTGCCATTATTCCTGACAAAATTGCCCAAAATAACGCTCCCATAATTTTTTCCTCCCAATTTTATTCTTCACTAAAATCCGATTCCAATTCCTCCATGAACTCCTCCAGTACCTACTCCAATCCCAGCACTTAAACACGATGTTAATGCTAATAACATCAATATCGTGATAATTATTTTTTTCATAATCTATCTTCCTTTCATTTTTTATTAAACTGAGTTACTTCCAACTTTAGAAAAAAACTCCTTATTAAATTTCGTTAAAATCCAATTCCTCCAGAAAGCCTACCGTCTGTATCAATCCCAATTCCTCCTTTAATTAAACCATCTGTAGACACTCCAATATTTCCCCTAACTTTTCCGTCACTACCAATTCCAATTCCTCCAGTTACGCATGAAGTCAATGAAAATAACATCAACGTTACCAAAATAACTTTTTTCATACCAACTCCTTTAATTTTATTTATTACTTTTTTGTTACTACCTTCCATATTTTATAACTTTATTTTCTTTCTTGCAAGCATTATTTTAAAAAAAGCCATCTTAAACAAGCTCTAAAAATTTATTTTCACTTACAAGATGACCTCCTAATCAATATTTATCATTTTCTTTTCAATATCTGTAACTATTCTTGATAAATTATCCTTGATACAATTTAATAGATTCTCTAAATTTAGCAATTTTGTTTTCTAATTCTTCTTTTATGCCATTTTCTTTATTGATAACTTCTTTTGGTGCTTTAGACAAGAATTTTTCATTTGATAATTTTCCTAAAACTTTATTTAATTCTTTTTCAGTTTTTTCAATATTTTTTGTAAGTTTAGCAATTTCTTTTTCCTTGTCAATCAAATCGTTAAGCGGCACATAAATTTCAGTAGTTTCAACCAATTTAAAGCCAACTAGCTCAGGAATTTCTGCGTTAAATTCATATTTTTCAACATTTGCCAATTTATCCAATATTTTAGCATTATGCTGCAAAATATTTTTTTCTGCATCATTTACAGTTTTGAAAATCACTTCGATTTTCTTAGCTGGACTTACATTAGCTTCTCCCCTAATATTTCTAATTGCATTGACAATTTCTTTTAAGAAGTCAAATTCTTTTTCAGCTTCCAAATTAACAAATTCTTTTTCTTCTTTAGGAAAGTCCGATAACATTATTGTTTCTTCTCCTAAATCCAGTTTTTGCCAAATTTCTTCCGTGATAAACGGCATAAATGGATGAAGCATTTTTAAACCTTTGTCAAGAACAGTTTTTAGAACATATTGTGCTACTGTCTTATCTCTTCCTTCTTGTCCATAAACACGAGTTTTCGCAATCTCAACATACCAGTCGCAGAAATTTCCTCTGAAAAATTCGTAAGTAAGTTTTGCCGCCGTGTCAAGCTCATATTTTTCAAAACTTTCATTAACTTGTCTAGCTGTATTTTGCAATTTTGATAAAATCCATCTATCTTCTAACTTAAATTCTGAACTATCAATTTTTGCACTTGAATCAAAATCTTCCAAATTTGACAACACAAATCTTGACGCATTCCAAACTTTATTAGCAAAAGTCGATCCCATTTCAATCAATTTTTCTGAAAAGTGAATGTCTTGACCTTGTGAAGTATTGTATAAAAAGCTAAATCTTATCGCATCTGCTCCATATTTTGCAATCAAATCTAGTGGATCTGGCGAATTTCCAAGAGATTTTGACATTTTTCTGCCAAGCTCATCTCTTATAATTCCGTGCAAATATACATAGCTAAATGGAATTTCATCTTTTATGTAAAGACTCATCATAACCATTCTTGCAACCCAGAAAAATAAAATATCTGCTCCTGTCACAAATGCATTTGTCGGAAAGAATTTTTTCAAATCTTCAGTTTCCTTTGGCCAGCCAAGTGTTGAAAATGGCCACAATGCTGATGAAAACCAAGTATCAAGCACATCTTTTTCTTCTGTCAATTCAGTTTCAACTCCAAATTTTTCTTTTGCTTGTTTTTTAGCGTCTTCCAAGCTCTTTGCCACAAAAACCGTTCCATCTTGAGCATAATAAGCAGGAATTCTATGTCCCCACCAAATTTGACGGGAAATTGTCCAGTCTCTTATATTTTCAAGCCAGTTATAGTAAACTTTTTCCCATCTTTGTGGAGTTATTTTAATCTGTCCATTTTTTACTACTTCCAAAGCTCTTTTAGCAAGTGGCTTCATTTTTACAAACCACTGTGTCGACACTCTCGGCTCAATTACTGAATTACATCTATAGCAATGCCCAACTGCGTGATTATGCTCTTTAACTCCAACTAAAAGCCCTTCTTTTTCCAAATCAGCTAAAATAGCATCTCTTGCCTCATATCTGTCAAGACCTTTATATTTTCCTCCGTTTGAATTGACATGCGCATCTTCGGTAAAGATATTTATAAATTCAAGTCCTGTTCTTTTTGCCACTTCAAAGTCGTTAGGATCGTGAGAAGGTGTCATTTTTACAACTCCCGTTCCAAATTCCATATCGACATATTCATCGGCAACCACAGGAATCTCTCTATTCATAAGCGGTAAAATAACTTTTTTCCCAACTAAATTTTTATATCTTTCATCATTTGGATTAACGGCAACCCCAGTATCTCCAAGCATTGTTTCAGGTCTAGTTGTCGCAATAATCACATAGTCGTCGCTATCTTTTATTTTATACTTAATTTCCCAAATTTTCCCATTTTCATCAGTATGATCAACTTCATCATCCGCAAGTGCAGTTTTATCAAACGGACACCAGTTTACAATATATTCTCCCCGATAGATAAGCCCATCGTTGTAAAGTTTTATAAATACTTCTTTTACGGCATCTGAAAGCCCTTCATCCATCGTAAATCTCTCTCTTGACCAATCCAGAGAAACTCCCAATTTACGAAGCTGCTTAGTTATAAGTCCTCCGTGTTTTTCTTTCCATTCCCAAGTTCTTCTTAAAAATTCATCATATCCAATTTCTTCTTTAGAAGTTCCTTCTTCTTTTAACATTCTCTCAACTTTATTTTGAGTTGCAATCCCAGCGTGATCCATCCCTGGAATCCAAAGCGTATCAAATCCGCTCATTCTTTTAAATCTAATAATCGCATCTTGAATGGAATTGTTTAACATATGTCCCATATGCAAAATTCCAGTCACATTTGGCGGTGGGATAGCGATTGAATATCCTGGTTTTTCAGCATTGTGCTGAGCATTAAAATATCCATTTTCTTCCCATATTTTATACCATTTATCTTCAATTTCATTTGGTGAATATGTTTTATTTAGTTCTTCTGACATTTTGTCCTCCTATTTTTTTCTATTTTTTATTTTTTTATTATACTACATTTATCCCAATAATTCCATAAGTTCTTTGTCACTCATTTCAAACAGCACTTTTTCTCCATCTTTATTTTCCAAAAGATTTTCACTTAACTGCCGTTTTTTCTCTTGAATTTTTATAATTTTTTCTTCAATTGTCCCTTCTGTCACAAGTTTTATAACTTGCACACTTTTTTTCTGCCCAATTCTATAGGCCCTGTCACTCGCCTGATTTTCCACCGCAATATTCCACCAAGGGTCATAGTGAATAACAACATCAGCTCCCACAAGATTAAGCCCTGTTCCTCCAGCTTTTAACGAAATCAGCACAACTTGTCTTTCTCCATCATTAAATCTGTTACAAATTTCCACTCTCTCTTTGGATTTCACATTTCCATCGATATAAAAATATTCAATTCCCATATTTGAAAGCTCTTTTTCAATTTCTTTCAATGTGCCAACAAACTGAGAAAAAATCAAAAGTCTATGTCCATTTTCAGTAATATCTGGCATTAAATCTTTTAAAACTTCAATTTTAGCAACTTCTCCGCTATAATCTTGTTTAAACAAAGCTGGAGAATTACAAATTTGACGAAGCTTTGTCAAAATTGCAAGAATTTTTATTCTGTTATTTTCATTTTTATCAAATTTTTTCATTTCTTTTTTCGCCTGTTTTACATACGACAAATAAAGCTGTTTTTGCTCACTGCTCAAAGTTACAAATACATTTGATTCCATTTTTTCTGGAAGTTCAGTCAAAACTTCTTTCTTTGTTCTTCTAAGCAAAAAAGGCGCAATGATTTCACGCAAATTATTTATTTTTGAAGAATTTGGATTTACAATCGCTTCTTTATAAGTTTTTTTAAATTTGCTCAAAGAATCCAAATATCCAGGAATGACAAAGTCAAAGATTGACCACAGCTCTAAAATATTATTTTCCACAGGAGTTCCTGTAAGTGCGAAATTTACTCTGCTGTTAATTTTCATAACTGCTTTTTTAATCTGTGAAGTAGTAGTTTTGATATTTTGCGCTTCATCTAGCACAACAATGTCAAAAATTCTATTTTTATACTCTTCTATATCGTTTCTAAGCGCTTGATATGTCGTTATCAAAAATCCACTTTTTTGACTTTCGATAATTTTTTTCCTGCTGCTTGCTGCACCTTCCACAAGAATCGGAGTAATTCCAGTAAATTTGATAATTTCTTCCTTCCAGTTATAAAGAAGCGAACTTGGTACAATTATAAGCCCCAGAAAATCTTTATTTTCCTGATAGACCTCATTTAACAAGGAAATTGTCTGAAGCGTCTTTCCAAGTCCCATATCGTCCGCTAAGATTCCTCCAAATCCAATATCATACATATTTTTTAACCAGTTAAATCCCAATTTCTGATACGGAAACAAGCTTACTTTTATATTTTTCGGCTCAACTTCCTTTCGATTCTTTATTTTATGAAAAAGCTCCTTAAATTCATCCAATTTTTCCAAATCTTCTCTAATATTCTTAGAAATTTGTGCCAATTGGAGCGCTTTTACTTTGGAAATTCTATTTTTTCCCACTTTTATATTTCCAATTGAATCAACAATTCCAAGCAGTTCTTCCATACTTTTATTTGCAATTTTAACAAATTCTCCGCTTGAGAGCGTTATAAATTTTTTCTCTTTTTTAATCGCTTCCGTCACAATTTCAACATCTTGCGGCTTAATTCCCTCAATTTCAAAATTTACATCCAAAAAGTTGTTGCTCGCTTTTTTTATTTCAATTCCAACATTGATATTTCTAGCATTTTTTATTTTATTTTCCAAATGAATTTTCACTTTGTCAGAATATTTCTTATCAATTATTTCAGATAGTTTACTAAGTCCTTCATAATTTAAAATATATGTATTTTTTGCCAAAGTCGGATTTGAAATTGTCAAATTTCCAATAATTTCTTCCAACTTTTCAAAAAGTTCTGTATTTCTTCGTGGAATAAAATACTTATTATCTTTTTTTTTCGCACAAACCGTGTTTGAAATATTAATTTTTACGATTTCATCTTCTTCGGTTTCCAGCACAAAAACATCAATTTCCCCGTCTTCTTCAATATATTCAGCAACATTTATGCCTTCAAAAGCAAATATCTTTTTTAATTTCTCACTTTCCTTTTTTGGGAGCTGATTAATTAATTCAGCGTCGATAAAATCAAATTTTGCTAAAAATCTAGCTTCGTTTTCCGCCATTTTAAATATTTTGGAAGAATCATTTTCAAAGTTATAGAATAGACTTGTCTCATTAATTTTTTCAATTTCTCGCATTTTAATTTTATTATTTTCAAAAACAAAAATCGGCTCATAACTAGACATAACTTGTTTATTTTCTCCCAAAAGTAAAAAGTTTTTTCCTTTTTCCATTGCAAAAAGAAGTTTATTTAAAAGCATATCGTAAACTTTTAATCCTTTTTTATCTTTTATTCCATTTTCAATAACACTTTGAATCTGTTTGCTGTATTCGTAAATCGCCAAAATAATATTTTTATTTATCTCGCTAAAATAACATTTTTCAGGCTCATATTTAATTTTAGAAGTTATCTCAAATTCTTTTTCTAAAACAATTGCTTGTACAAACTTTATAATATCTTTGACATAATAAGTTTTTTGAAAACCAGTTTTTATTCTCAAAATATAATCTGGAATATTGTTTTCTTCGTTATAGTCATAGCCATACTTATAGTCGCTATAACTTCCTTCGTCAATTTCAACTTCCAGTCTCAGCTCTTTTTTATCTTCATTTAAAACTTTTTCTTTTTGAAGATGAAAATTATAGATTTCATCTATTTTTTGACTTATACTTTCAACATTTTCCAAATTTTCCAAATCATCAAAACTTTTTTCTTTTTTAGTTTCGACTTTTGTGTCAAAATTTTCATCTTTATCTTCTTTATCTTCTTCTTTTTTAACTTTTTTATTTTCTTCACTTTCTGACAAAATTCCCACTTTTTTATTATTTTTTTTGTCTTTCAAATCAATAACTTCTTTTTGCTCCGAAGGTTTTATTTTACTTCTTTTTAAATTATTTTTTTCTTCATCTTTTTCAAAATCTTCATTTTTTTCTTTTTTAACTTTTACAATTTCTTCTTTTTTATTTTCTTCTTCAAAGTCATCTTCAAAAAGTACCTCAAAATCATCTGTTCCGACAATATTATTAATTTTCTTAGATTCATCTGCAAGGATACTCAGCGCCACAATATGCTTACAAGCTCCATGCTGCTTATTATTTTGAAAAAACATGCAATCGCAACTCGCCTCTTCCAACACAGCAGTTTTCTGATTTAGCGTAAGAGATGTATGATAAAGTTTATTTTCCTGAAATTCTCCATCCAATGTAACCAGATTTCCATCTGCATAAAGCGCCGTAATTCCTCCAATTCTTTTCATGTAATACTCTTTCCCAATTGAATAAATTGTCGGTGTAAATTTTTCTTTTAGTTTCATTAAGATATTATTTTTTCTCATTTTTCTCCCTTACTTTTTTTCATTTCAAATTAAAATTATTTATTTTAATTTTTATATATAGCCGTTTTCTAACTTTTTACAATTTTATCTTTAACATCATTATTATTGCATTTTTATTTTGCCCATAATAATTTTTCCGCACAGATATTTTTTCAAAACCTATTTTCTCATATAATTTTATCGCAAAAAGATTTTTTTCGCAAACTTCCAAAAAAATATCTTCTCCAAAAAAATTTATTTCATCAGAAGAATCATTTTTTATTTTTGAGAAAAACAACTCTTTTATTGAATTTTCCAAAAGTATTTTCCCAAATCCTTTATTTTGACAGCTTTTCAAAATGGCAATTTCAAATATATCCGTGTTCTCTATTGTACCATAGAATATAATGTAACCCAAAATTTTTTTTATTTTTTTTTCAAAAACTAAATTTTCAACTTCAGAAATTTCAAAAATTTTCACTTCACTTTCATCTATAAAATCAAATAAGCAGTATATAGCATACTGCTTACTTAATATCATCTCAGAAAAATATTCGGCTTTTACTATTTTTTCAAAATTTTCGTTATGAATCCTTACCAAATTTTCCAATATTTTCATTTTACATAAGTCCTATTCTATTTAATGGCCACCATCTAAGAAGCAGCTCACCCTTTATACGATTCTTTGCAACCAACCCAAAATATCTTGTATCCAAACTGTTTGCCGTATTATCTCCCATAGCCATGTAATAATCCTTATCAAGCGTTATAGTTTCACCATTTAACAGTCTTGTAAACAGCGCATCATCATATTTAAAGTCCATAATAGGCATAACCATTTCAGGTCTTCCTTCAACCTTTAACAGAAAAGTATAATAATTTTCAGTACTGTTTGAATCATCATTTCCGATTATATCTTTAAAATTTTCAGTTGTTTTTATCTCTTTCAAAAATTCTTTTCCGCTCATAGTTTTATAATTTTCCCCAAAGCTGAATTTTTCCCAGTCAATATCAAAGCTTCTCTCGTTATAAATTGTCATATATTCAGATTTTGAAATTGCTATAATTTTATCCAATTTAACTTTGTCACCTTTTTTTGGAATATAAATTTTATTATTTCCCATAAGTCCTTCAGGAAGATAATTTTTCTCAGGTTTAACTTCGGCTAAAACTTGTGATTTTTCACCATTTATAAGCATCTCACCTCCGACATTTGCCACTTTTAAACTATTAAATGCTTTTGTGTCTGCATAATATTTTTTTACAGCTTCTTCAAATGACTTTTTGTCTGTAAATTGCGAAGCGTCAGGATAAATCGGCTGGTTATCGACATTTGCCATCATAAATGTCTTTAAGTCAACTTTTCCTTTTGAGATTTGAAGCGTATTTCCAGGCGCTCCAACTATTCTTTTTGTATACATCATCTTGTTAGTTACAGGCTCTTTAAATGCAATAATCTGCCCAACTTTAGGTGCTTCAAATCTATATTTTATCATATTTGCAAAAACTCTATCTTTTACAGCGATTGTTGGCTCCATCGAACCTGTTGGAATAACATAGTTTCCAAGATAAAACATCTGAATCAAAAGCACAAGAATGATTGCAAGAATTGAATTTGTAATTCTTGTAAAAGCTTTTCCAAGTGAACTTCTTTTTCTTTTTTCCTTTGATACAACCTCTTCTGGCGTAATATTTTCATCTTTAAATATTTTTTTTACAATTTCCTGTGTCGATTCGTTTTTAATTTTCGCTTCAGTAAATATTTTTTCCAAATCTTTATTATTTTGGGTCATTTCTTTTAAAATTGACTGCTCAGTTATTTCCTCTTTCGCTGGTTTTCTCAAAAAATAGACAAGCAATAGCGACAACACGACATTTATCGCAACATAAATATAATATTTCACATCCAATATATTAAACATCGCTTTTCCCAAAAATAGCATAACCAAATTCCCTAAAAAAATCCATTCATGTTGTTCTCTCAAAACATAAAAAATTAAATTTAAGATAAAAACTCCATAAATTCCAAAAACTTTTATTTTAATGACATTGTCAGGAGTTTTGTCAATAATTGAAAAAAACACGGCGGTCACAACTAAACTTATAACTGTCAAAATATTCCCCAAAAAAAGATTGTTATTTTCTTCCAAATTAATATTTTTAAGTACATCGTCTTCTTTTTTTCTTAAAAAGCTCATCACTTTTTTCTCTCTAAAAAAGAAATACAACAAGCACAATGTAGTAATAATATAAAATACTACCCACAATACTATATTCACTAATTTCCCCTTTCTTTCTAACTTTATTTTATTTTTTGTTTTTTTTAATAAGCTCTAAAAACAGAAAAAGCTAGCAAAAATTTGCTAGCCCGCTTGCTATTTTCTAATTTCTTTAATTCTAGCAGCTTTTCCTGATAAGTTTCTTAAATAGTATAATTTAGATCTTCTTACTTTACCAATTCTCTTAACTTCGATTTTTTCGATTAATGGTGAATTTAAAGGAATGATTCTTTCTACACCGATTCCAGAAGATATTTTTCTAACTGTGAAGTTTTTAGCAACGCTTCCTCCACTTACTCTGATTACTACACCTTCAAAAACCTGTATTCTTTCTTTATTTCCTTCTTTTACTT
>ERZ772807.2123-NODE-2123-length-10540-cov-13.312065_pt1 | contig 10540 bp, 10 predicted proteins | sample MGYA00511472_ERZ772807 | MGnify/ENA primary metagenome ERZ772807 (study PRJEB29015, sample SAMEA2737947) | human oral metagenome | biome: human oral; feature: human-associated habitat; material: dental | place: China | collected 2039 ...
CTAGGACAATAGAGTGGTATGGATATGTTCACACCTTAATCATACAATTCTTTGCCTTGATGCCGCTTGATTTTTTCGGGCAGCATACTTTCTAGGACACCACCACCGCCTCTCCGGAAGAAGCCAGATATCTGTTAGGTGACGAATGGGATGAGTGGGAGGAAATTATAGATGCTCAGCAATTTTCGGGTTTGGAGGATTTCGACTGGCACTACTTGGTTGGTGCTAAATTAATTAATACCAATTGCCTGGGGGCTCTAGATAAGGATTTTCATGGGGCAGATAAAAAACTCACAGATGAGGGAAGTGGAGCAAATTTTATTGAGGAAACAATGCTTTATGATATGGAAATTTTATTGAATTGTTATGCCAATAACTACATGCCGGAGATTTGGAAAGATATCTTATATGTTTACCAACATAACGGTCTCCCTTGCGGCTGGAAAGGAGATTATCCGGAAGGGAAAATGATCGTTTTTTCTAATGAATAGGTGATTCGGCAGGCGCAGTCGTAGGTCGGATTCAAGAACCCGACCTACGTTACTGCCCGACGACATCTATTACAGCAAAGTCAAAGGTTTATCCGCCGAAGTGCAGCAAAAACTCAACCAGCACAAACCCGAAACCGTCGGACAAGCCAGCCGTATTTCCGGCGTAACACCCGCGGCAGTGGCATTGCTGATGGTGCATTTGAAGCACGGGTTTAAAGGGGCGAAGTGAACGACAAAGGCAGCCTGAAAAGCGTGTAAACCGTTTTCAGGCTGCCTTTTTAATTCAAAGTCAGTTTGTCTTTTTTTAAACAGATATGGAGAGTATAAGTGAATAATCGCGGAAAAGAGAATTTCGAAGGATTCGCCTATTTAGATTACGATAATCCTACGGTGTCATGGAACATTGCTCGTGGTGCTTTCTCAACATCTACTATCTTACCTGAATTTCATGAAGGGCATATGTTCATAACTGCTATGATGGCAGGAATGTTATCGGAAACGGATTTTAGGAGATTGCGCGCGGAGCAGGCTATTGAGAGCATAAGAGCTAAGTATTTTACTAATTGTGTATCACGATTGCGTGGAATATTTGTATTTGATGAAATTGCATCTATTGCTCGGTTTTGGGAATCAAATAATTGGGGTGGGCATTTTAAAGATGAGTATCTATCCGACGTAGGTGTTGCAGCGAATCGTTCAACCCGAGTTGATTCTAACTGGATTGGTCAAATTATTGATACTGATTGTAAATTAAAAAAAGATTGGGAATATTTTGCTTACCATTATTGGTTAGGCGTTCCTTATCCTTATGCAAGTCCTATTTGGGAAAGAATCGTAAATGGTTATGTTGCTGTATGGGATAAGACAATCAGATTGAAAGCAATTCAGAATATTCAAGCGATTTGGCCGGATTCAATATATTTGTTGTGTGCTTCTGCTTTATGTACAGGGTGTTCGCATGATGGTCAAATTTTTCCTTTGTTACTTACTGATTCAAATGGAAAATTAAAAATAGAATATTGTATGCGAATGGTTGATTTTGAAAATGGCGATTTTGTTGAAAGAATTTTTGCGGAGCATGAGCAGATGCAAAAACCTACTTTTGAAATTACTGTACCTCCATTTCAAGGAGAAATAAAATTACCTGATCTTACTGGGTATTCACAATACATTGATTTTCAATAATTAAAAAATCATATTAAGTTTAAGCGTGTACGGCTGGGGTAACCTGAGAATAAAAATAAACGGTTTGAATCTGCAAACTGCTTGTTGGCTTTTCAGGCTACTTTTTCTCTTCCCTCTTACCCCTGCGCAGACGTTTCGCCGCAATCAGCCCGTACTATTTGTTCAAGCAACAATAGGCAGCCTGAACCCCACAAAATCCCCTTTTCAAGCCACCCAAACCAACCTATGATTCCCAAACCAACCTCTAAGAAAGCGAGACTCCCATGAAATCCCTTACCCTTTTTGCCATTTGCCTAACCGCCGTATCGTTTGCCAACGCCAAACCCGCCCGCCCCTTCCCCTACCAAGTGGAAACCATAATGGGGCAAGATAACGATTACGCCATCAAAATCACCCACCGCCCCAGCGGCAAAGTGCAGATGATAAACGACCTTGCCGCCTTCAATGCAAAAGAGCTAGACCTCATCACCCTGCACGACTACAACGGCGACGGCTACCTTGACATCGCCGCCGCCGATATCGGGTCATACAGTCTCAACGGTACCAATCTCTATCTCTATCAGCCTAAAACAGGGCAATTTGCCGAAGCCAAAGGCATAGAAAACATGGGGCAAATAGAAGCAGACGGCAAAGGCTGCATTCGCGTCAGCTACCGCATCAACAGCAGAGACTACAACGAAGACCGCTATTGCTGGAAAAAAGACCACTGGCAAACCGCCCGCAAGCATTAAGCAACAAAAGGCAGCCTGAAAATGGAAATAACCGTTTTCAGGCTGCCTATCGCCAATTTTTTGCCAGCGCAGGCGTTTCGTCGCCTACCACGAGCAGGGGCAAGCCCCTGCACCCCATGTAGCCCCACCATTTGCAGCCAGCATCAAGGCAGCCTGAAAACAAAAATACCATCATTCCCGCGGGCGCAAAGTTTTCAGGCTGCCTATCGCCTATTCAAATCAATGAAACACCACGCAGCGCACCATTTGGTTTCACCTCATCTTCCTACTCAATTTTGCTGGCATGGCTCGCCATCAGCTTTATCGGCTTTATCGCCATCATTTTTGCAGGCATCAACCTATGGGCAGCGACAGGATTTCTACTGCTGATATTCGGGCATGGCATGCTGTGGTATCGCGCCCGCCAGCAACGCCTGTTTAGCCGAGCCACCCGCATCAGTTGGCTGCTGATGCTGCTGGGCGCGGCAGTCAGCATCGGCTATCCCATGGGCGTAGAAATGTACCGCAACCATTTACGCAGCATCAGCGTCCCCGCCGAACTCAATTACAGAGAATATTCCCCCGACCGCGAAGGCAACAGCCGCCTTGCCAAATTGAACGCACCTGCCACGCTCACCTTGCAGCCGCCCTATCCCCAAATGGACGGCTCAACCGCGCTCTATCCCATTTACGCCGCCTTCGCCCAAGCCGTGTATCCGCTGAAAGCCGATGAATATTATTGGAATTACGTTGCCGTCAGCAAAACGGGCGAAGCTTAAGAAGCATTATTGGCGGGCGAGGCAGATGTGATTTTCGTCCCCGCACCGTCCAAAGCGCATCAGGCAAAAGCCGATGAAAAAGGCGTGAAATTCAAACTCACGCCCATTGGCAAAGAAGCGTTTGTGTTTTTTGTGAACGCGCATAATCCTGTGGGCAATTTGACCGTGGAGCAAATCCGCCAGATTTATTCAGGCAGCCTGAAAAACTGGCAGCAGGTAGGCGGTGAAGACCAAAGCATCCGCGCCTTCCAACGCCCCGAAAATTCAGGCTCGCAAACCGCCCTGCAAAAAATCATGGGCGACACGCCGCTGCAAGCCGCCCCGCGCGAAAACGTTGCCGAAGGCATGGGCGGCATCATCAACCGCGTGCCCGACTACTACAATTTCAACAACGCGCTGGGCTATTCGTTCTTGTTTTACAGCACCCAAATGACCGCCAAAAAAGAAATCAAACTGCTGAAAATCAACGGCATTGAACCAAACCACGCCAATATCCGCTCGGGGCGATATCCGTTTACCAACGCGTTTTACGCGGTAACCATTGACGGGCGCGAGAGCGAAAACACCCGCAAGCTGGTTGATTGGGTGCAGTCGCCGCAGGGGCAGGAGCTGGTGTTGAAAACGGGTTATGTGCCGTATTACGAGTTGAAATAAAGAAAATAGCATTAAAAAGGCAGCCTAATTGACTGCCTTTTTAGAGTTTGAAACATATATCAAGCAACCTTTTCTGTTTCTTGATTCTCTATTATTTTAATAAGTTCGTTTGTTTTTTCTGTTAACAACGAATTTAAAATATTCAATTCTTTTGCTAAATTTAGCATTTTTAATAAATTAAAATCTATTATCATGATAGTCTCCTTGAAAAAGAGGTGGGAAAATTTTAAATAGAGGATTGACTTCGCAAAAAATTCATTATTTGTTCGCATTCAATATTATCTTCTCTTTGCATAGCAAGCATAAGCTGTTCCATTTTTAAAACAGTTTGTTTAGAATTTAACAAAATTCTTTCAAACTCATACTTTTCATCATTGGAAAAAAAGGTAATGTCTATTAATGTACTAAAAGCATCAAGAATATCGTTACTTCTTTTTAGAATATTAATAATTTCTAAAGTAGTTGGGTTTGTGGATTGATTTATTTTATGATAATCAAACCCAAAATTATTAACAGCACCAACTATTGCTTGTGTGCTATCAAACACAGTAGACCAAGTTTGTTCTAATGTTAATAAAACGAAATCAATTATATTCTGATTTTGTAAAATAGCTCTTTGAGACACTTTCGAAAACTTTCTTTTGCGATTAAAAGAGAGAATTCTAACATAAAACTCTCAAAATATCTTGACTATCGCAAAAACAAGCTATTTGTATGAAATTACACAATAAAAAGTTGTTGCCCACAACAATTTTAACAAAAATTTACATAAATATCTGTTTTTTTGATTGTCTTTAACTGCTTGCGTACCCGCATCGGCGCCAGCTATGGCAGTTGGGCAAACCACAGCCTGAATTTGGACATCAACCAAGTCATCAGCCCCAATGTTGCCGTGCGCTTAACGGGCGAAGTAGGGCGCGCCAATTCGTTTCGCTCGGGCATAGACAGCAAAAATGTGATGGTGTCGCCCAACATTACGGTGCGGCTCAACAACGGCTTAAAGTGGACAGGGCAATACACCTACGACAACGTTGAGCGCACGCCCGACCGCGCGCCCGATAAAACCGTTTACGACCACTTTGGCTTGTCGTATCGCATGGGCTTTGCCCATCCAAATGATTTTGTAAAAGATAAATTGCAAGTATGGCGTTCCGATTTGAGCTATCAATTCAACGACAACTGGCGTATGCAATGGCAGCTTGCCCACCGCCGCGCCTCGCAAGATTTTGACCATTTCTACGCGGGCAGCGCGGTACGCAACAAAATCCGCCGCAATTACGCATGGCAGGAAACCGAAAACAAAACCCTATCCAGCAATTTCACGCTCAACGGCGATTACCACATAGGGCGATTTGCCAACCATTTAACCGTGGGCTTGGATTTTAGCCGCGAGCAGCGCGACCCCACGCTGGGCTATCGCGGCAGCTTTACCGCGCTGATTAACCCGTATGACCGCGCCACTTGGATAGCATCGGGCAGGCTGTTGCCGCCGCTCACGCGCAACCACCACAAAGCCCGCTCGCACGGCTTGTTTGTGCAAAATATTTTTTCTGCCACGCCCGATGTGAAGCTGGTGTTGGGCGCGCGCTATGAACGCTACACTTTCCGCTCGGAAAACAAACTCAACGGCAACCGCCGTCAATACAGCGGGCATTCGTTTAGCCCCAATATTGGCGCGGTGTGGAACATCAACCCGCAGCACACGGTGTACGCCAATTACAGCAAAAGTTTCTCGCCCTACGGCGGGCGCAGCTATTTGAGCATAGACAGCAGCGCGTCAGCCGTGTTGGACAGCGACCCCGAATACAATCGCCAATATGAAATGGGCATCAAAAGCGATTGGCTAAACAACCGCCTAAGCACCACGCTTGCCGCCTACCAAATTGAACGCTTCAACATCCGCTATCGCCCCGACCCGATTAACGACCCGTTTGCATGGGCGGTGAGCGGCAAACATCGCTCGCGCGGCTTGGAGCTTTCCGCCATTGGGCAAATTGTGCCGAATAAATTGTATTTGCGCGGCTCATTTGGCGTGATGCAGGCGAAGATTGTGCAAGACAAGGAAAACCCATCGCGCGTAGGGCGGCATTTGAGCAGCACCAGCAATGTAACGGGCAACCTATTCTTCCGCTACACGCCCACCGAAAACCTATATGGCGAAATTGGTATCACAGGCTCGGGCAAACGCTATGGCTACACGCGCAGCGGCGCACCCGACCATTTGGCAGGCTTTGCCCGCGTGGACGCGATGCTGGGCTGGAATTACAAGCAGTTTAATTTCACCTTTGCCGCTGCCAATCTGCTGAACAAGCAATACTGGCGTTCCGATGCGATGCCCGCTGCACCGCGTAGCTATACGGCGCGGGTGAATTACAGCTTTTGAGTCATGCCAAAGGCAGTCTGAAACCTTTGCAGAACCTAAGTAGATCGGGCATTTATGCCCGACGTTTCTAAATTTTTTGGCATATTAAGATAAATATGGCAATGTTTGTCGGGCATAAATGCCCGACCTACTGATAAATAACAGATTGTTTTTACGATTATTTATAAATATTAAACAAGATTTCCTCCTACGCGGGCATGGTGGCAGTTGGGTAGATTTGAGATTTTGCAAAGGTTTTAAATAGCCAAAGGCAGCCTGAAAAGATGAAATGGACCTTTCAGGCTGTCTTTGATGATGGCGCAGCGGCGAGGCGTGTAGATTTCGCGCAATAGGCAGCCTGAAAACATTTTTAGATGCACGGTTTAGCTTGGTTGAAACGCGCGTCGCTCGTTTTCAGGCTGCCTCTATCACGCGCGAAGTCCTTATTCCGCCGCCAGCCAAAACTCGTGTAACACTTCGCACGGGCAAATATCGGTTTGAATCAGCAGGCTAACTTTCATCTGCCCGCGCACCGCCGCAATCCCTTTCACCATCAAGTGCAGCGTGTCGCTTCCGCGCTCCGATACCACGCGCAAGCCGCTGCCTGCGGGCAAAATTTGCGCCCGCGCCGAGATAATCTTGCCCTCGGGCAGCCCGATATGAGCGCAGTAACCTTGCCCCACGCGCGCAGGCGGCAGGCGGTGGGCGCAGGCATCATCCAGCAGCAATAAGCATACAGATAAATCTTTCATGGTTTACTCCGTTTCTCTAATTTTCTGCCAAGCAGATGGTGGCAGGGCGCAATTTTATAAAGGGCATCGCACTAAGGCAGCCTGAAATGCATCAAACCATTTTTCAGGCTGCCTCTGTTATCATTTGACAATGTATGTGAATTTTGGTTAAAAGCCGCAAGGTTATTATTCTAATAAGGAGCAACGCTGTGTCTCAATCTCAATCAGACGGTAAGGCCTTTTTCGGGCATCCCATCTAACTCTCCCCCCTGTTTCATATTGAGCTGTGGGAGCGGTTTTCGTTCAGCGGCTTGCAAGGCATTTTGATGCTTTATTTGTTTGTATTATGAATTGAGCAAAGGCGGGCTGGGCATTGATAAAGCCGTGGCGGGCGGCATTGTGGGCGCGTATGGCGGCAGCGTGTATTTGTCCACCATTTTTGGTGCGTAGCTTGCCGACCGCGTGTGGGGCGCGGAAAAAACGCTGTTTGTGTCGGGCATTGTGGTGATGCTGGGGCATATCGCGCTGTCGTTGATTCCAGGGGTAACGGGGCTGCTGATTGGGCTGCCGTTGATTGCGCTGGGCAGCGGCGGCGTGAAGCCTACTGCCAGCACGATGATTGGCTCGCTGTATGAAAGCGAAGAACGCCGCGTGTTGCGCGATGCAGGTTTTTCCATTTTTTATATTTCGGTGAACATCGGCAGCTTCTTTGCCCCGCTGATTACAGGCTTGCTGCAAGACCGCATCGGCTTTCACTACGGCTTTGGCGTGGCAGCGGTGGGCATAGCGGTGGGCTTGGTGATTTATTCGCAAACACGCCGCGCCCTGCCGCTCACACCGCCGCCCAACCCGCTGCCCGCCGCGCATAAAGCCACCGCCGCCATTGTTGCCCTTGCTGGGGCAGGGCTGTTGATATTCGCGGTGATGATGGGCTGGCTGAATGTGGGCAATTTCTTCAAAGTGCTGCTCACCTGCGTGCTGCTGGCGGTGGCGGTGTATTTCCTGCGCTTGTTCACCAGCCCGCAAATCAGCGCGCAACACAAACGCCATTTTGTTGCCCACATCCCAATGTTTTTGGCGGTGAGCGTGTTTGTGGCGTTGTTTATGCAGTTTTACACCATGGTTACCGTGTATTTTGAAAAAACCGTAAACCGCAGCATCGGCGGCTTTACCGTGCCCGTGTCGTGGAAAGATTCCATGGAAAGCGTGTGGGTGGTGCTGTTTTCGGGTATATTTGCCGCCATGTGGACAAAACTGGGCAAACGCCAGCCCAAAACGTCGATGAAATTTGCGCTCGGGCTGCTGATTACAGGGTTTACCTACGCCTGCTTTATCCCGTTTATCCGCCAAGGCACGCCCATGCCCGTGCTAGTGTTTGCGCTGGCAACGCTGGTGCTGGTGCTGGGCGAGTTGCTGATTTCGCCGATTACCATATCGTTCGCCACCAAAATCGCCCCACCCGTGTTCAAAACGCAAATGGTCGCGCTGAACTTCTTGGCGTTTTCCATCGGCTTCACGCTGGGCGGGCTGCTGTTTAAAAATTTCTACGATGCCAAACACCCCGCCGATTTCTATCAACTGCTGTTTTATCTCGGCGCGGCTGCGGGCGGCTTGATGCTGCTGTGCGTGCCTGCGTTGAATAAAATTTTGGGGGATGTGGATTGATTGAGTTTCAGGCTGCCGTGATAACAATAGGCAGCCTGAAAACACGTTATGCACTTTCGCGAAGCCCAAACGTTGTTCAACAAAAAACACGCTTTGTTTTTCCACAAAGCGTGTTTGCCGTTTCAGGCTGCCTCAGCTTACCACTTAATCGGCAGCTTAATATGCGGCTTCACTTTCGGCGCAGCCGCCTCCGCTGGCACAGGCTCGGGCGCAATCAAGCCCAGCTCAATTTGCTGCTCCTTGCTCAATAAGCTGCTCCAATCGCCATTTTTGTACCACTCGGGGCCATCCAGCTCAATCGGATGCTGAATCCGCTCGCAGCCATTGCCGCAGAGTAAATCATCATCCTTGCAATATTTATCGCAGCCCCAGCAAATCCGCTCGGGATGCTTGGGAAAAATGGGAAATTTTTTTGCCATTTTTTTGTTCCTCTTGATTATGTTTATTGATTTTAGGCAGCCTGAAAACCTTGTTTTCAACATTTCAGGCTGCCTCAGGTTGCCCGCATGAAAGGCAGCCTGAAAACTACGGCGCAAGCCGCATTTTTTGCCACGCGCCGTTTTCCAACACATAACACACGCGGTCGTGCAAACGGCTCGGCCGCCCCTGCCAAAACTCCACGCGGTCGGGCTGCACTACATAGCCGCCCCAATGCGGCGGGCGCGGCACTTTCAACGGATGCTTCGCCCCAAACATCGTCGCCCGCGCCACCAGCACCGCCTTATTGGCAATCGGCTGGCTTTGCTCGCTTGCCCACGCGCCCACGCGGCTGGTGTAAGGGCGGCTGGCAAAATAGGCATCCGACTCGTGTTCAGGCAGCCTGAAAACCTGCCCCTCCACGCGCACCTGCCGCTCCAATTCGGGCCAAAAAAACGTCAGCGCGGCAAACGGATGCTGCGCCAACGCCTGCCCTTTGCGGCTGGCGTAATTGGTAAAGAAAACAAAGCCCTGCGGATTCACTTCTTTCAGCAGCACCACGCGGTTGGTCGGGCGATTATCCGCGCCCACCGTGGCAACATTCATCGCCGTCGGCTCGTTTACCTGCGCCGCCATCGCCTCGTTCAGCCACAATTCAAACTGCTCAATCGGGTTCGCCAAACATTGCGCCTCCGATAATTCCTGCTTGCTGTAATCCTGCCGAATCGCGTGCAAATCCATCTGCTTCCCCAAACATTCGTGGAAAAGTCGGATTATATGCCTCTGCCAAATAGAGGGCAAAACCAACATTCTAGATGAGAATGAATCGCATTTAATAGTTAAAATCTTAAATTTCCAATAAGCTCTTAATTTTTTGCTATAATCGCGCCCATCATTTCCAATATAAACCACACCATGAAACTTACCGTCATCGGGCTAAATCACCAAACCGCCCCCCTAGCCATCCGCGAACAGCTTGCCTTTGCTGCCGACGCGCTGCCCGAAGCTGTGCGCGATTTAAGCGTGAACGCCGCTGCCGAAGCCGTTATCCTGTCCACTTGCAACCGCACCGAGCTGTATTGCGTGGGCGATGCTGAGATGATTATCAACTGGCTGGCAGACTACCAAGGCGTAAACGCCGCCGACATCCGCCCCTATCTTTACACGCTAGGATGCAGCGAAACTATCCGCCACGCCTTTCGCGTTGCCTGCGGCTTAGACAGCATGGTGCTGGGCGAAGCGCAAATTTTGGGGCAAATGAAAGAAGCCGTGCGCATCGCGCGGGAGCAAGGCAGCATCAGCACATGGCTCAATGCCCTGTTCCAACGCACGTTTCAGGCTGCCAAAGAAGTGCGCAGTTTGAGCGGCGTGGGCGATAACGTGGTTTCTATGGCCAGCGCGGCGGTGCGCATGGCAGAGCAAAGCGTGGGCGACATCAGCAGCCTGAACGTGTTATTTGTGGGCGCGGGCGAAATGAACGAAAGCGTGGCGACCTATTTTGCCGCCAAACAACCGCGCAGCTTAATGATTGCCAACCGCACGCTTA
>ERZ772807.2127-NODE-2127-length-10532-cov-4.297891_pt1 | contig 10532 bp, 7 predicted proteins | sample MGYA00511472_ERZ772807 | MGnify/ENA primary metagenome ERZ772807 (study PRJEB29015, sample SAMEA2737947) | human oral metagenome | biome: human oral; feature: human-associated habitat; material: dental | place: China | collected 2039 ...
TTGTAGCCTTGATATACTCACGAAAAATAGGAAACGTACGCCATAAAGCGTATGCCTTAAATGCGAGAATAATCTCAACATCAGCCTCTTTTGCCACATGGGCAATAAGGTTTAGATTTTCTCTGAGCCTTGCCTCTTCCAGCACATACATTGGGCGGGAAACTTCGGCGTATGTTAATGGATTTATTTTCATAGTGCAAATATAAAGAAAAATTTGCAGTTATGGGAAATAATCTCTACCTTTGCATTACAAATTAAGTAAAGGCATGAAACTGGTCATCATGACTAAGTCCACGTTTTTTGTGGAAGAAGATAAGATTTTAAGTATGCTTTTCGAGGAAGGGCTTGATAGTCTGCATATCTCGAAGGCAGATGCTTCCCCACTTTATTTGGAACGTCTTCTATCGCTTTTACCTTCTGAATATCATCGTAAAATCACAATACATCAGCATTTTAATATGAAAAGCGAGTTTTCTTTGGGTGGTATCCATCTGGATAACTCAAGTGTTGCCGTGCCTCGAGGGTATCGTGGCTCTCTTAGTAGAACTTGCGATGATGTGATGCAATTGAAGGCTATGAAAAAGCAATCAGACTATGTCTTTCTGAAAAATATACATCAGCCACGTGAACAGACGTTGCAGGAGGAGCGTGTTCTTTCTGACCTTGAGTTGGATGAGGCTTATCGGCAGGGACTCCTTGGACGTCATGTCTATGCAATGGGTGGTGTGACGATGGATGATATTCCCATTCTGCGTGAGCTTGACTTTGGTGGAGTAGTGATAAGAAACGACCTTTGGGATAAGTTCTGTATCCATAGTGAACAGAACTTTAGTTCAATCATCAATTACTTCCGTAAGTTACGTGCCCTCTGTTAGTAGTGCAGAGACATAAAAAAGATTTCTACGTTATCAATATAAACAACTAAAAGAAATGAGTGAAAATAACTCTTTTTTGGTATTCTCTGGTACAAAGACGAGATACCTTGCTGAGAAAATCTGCGCCAGCCTTGGCTGTCCGCTTGGTAACTTGGTGATGACCCGCTTCTCTGACGGCGAATTTGTCGTTTCTTACGAGCAGAGTATTCGTGGTAAGGATGTCTTCCTTGTACAGAGCACTTTCCCAAATTCTGACAACCTCATGGAGCTTCTCCTGATGATTGATGCTGCTAAGCGTGCTTCAGCTCGTCAGATTATTGCTGTAATGCCTTACTTCGGTTGGGCGCGTCAGGATCGTAAGGATAAGCCACGTGTTAGCATTGGTGCAAAATTAGTGGCTGACTTGCTGAGTGTTGCAGGTATTGACCGTCTGATGACAATGGACTTGCATGCTGACCAGATTCAAGGTTTCTTCAATGTTCCTGTTGACCATCTCTATGCCAGTGGTGTACTTCTGCCTTACGTTCAGAGCCTTCACTTGAAAGATGTCGTTATTGCAAGTCCTGATGTTGGTGGTTCTAAGCGTGCTAATACTTACGCTAAGTATCTTGGTTGCCCACTGGTTCTTTGTAATAAGACGCGTGCACGTGCCAACGTTGTTGACACTATCCAGATTATTGGTGATGTGAAAGACAAGAACGTTATTATCGTTGATGATATGGTTGATACAGCTGGTACAATCACTAAGGCGGCTGACGTCATGAAGGAAGCTGGAGCGAAGAGCGTACGTGCTATTGCTTCTCACTGTGTGATGAGTGGTCCTGCTACTGAGCGTGTTGAGGCTTCTGCATTGGAAGAGTTGGTCTTCACTGATTCTATCCCATATACAGCTCGTTGTTCAAAGGTAAAGCAGATTTCAGTAGCAGATATGTTTGCTGAGACCATTAAACGTGTGTTGAATAATGAGAGTATCTCAAGTCAGTACCTTATATAATAAGAAATAAAGCAAAAAATCTTTTTTGAAAAGGAGATATTATGAATGTTGGACCGCATATTTTTTGTGTTCCAACATTTATTTATTTGTCTTAAATCTGATAAAAGACTGCTTTTAATTTATAGGATTTAAGAATTGTGGTACTACTACTACCATCGTTATTTTCCTTTGATACTTTTTAGTATCGTCCTTGATGTATATCAACAAACGTTGTGTCCGATGAAAATAATCATGAAAAAGTTTGTTTGTGTGCGCCAACAGTCGTACCTTTGCATCGTCAAAAGACAAATATAGATTGTTTAGGTTAGTAATAGATTTAGGTTTTTAGTTATTATTTTAAGGTAGAACAAAAGAGATTGTTCAGGTTAAAGTTAAATAGGTTTAGTTAAGGTAATAAGAAGATTGATTAAAGGATAACAATGATGCAAGATGATTGGGGAACGCCGTGAGGCGTGAACCAAAAATCAAGCTCAAGTATTTCACAGAAATGTGGATGTTAAAGGGCACAGCAAATTACTTGCTGTGCCCTTTAATATTGGCGCGACCAATATTAGATTGTCAAACATATCAAAGTCCAATAGCTATTCGGAATATTGTTTGCTCTCAATTGAATATTATTTATCATTAATCATATCTTTATTCAAATGGGTGACAAATATCTGTTGCCCACCCATGCTAAATACGACTTTATATATGCCACCAGTTTTATCCTTGCGTACGTAGGTATATGCAAACTTATTGATATTCCAACAGGTGTCTCGTTTCGCTGCAAGGTCTATACTTTGATAAAAATCCTTACTTGGAATGGTGTCAAGAACTAATGTAGCTGAATAGTTGCCACTTGCAACTGATTCTTCATCGGCAGCTAAGCTAACAGAATCAGGAATAAAAGGTGTTGCTTTTGCTGTTTTATATTTAGGGAAGTGAATAGAGGTAATGCTGTATAAATCAATATTAAGTTTACCATTTTCAACATGTGGGGCAAAATCCTTTGCTGCAACGGTATCTTTATCATCGCTACCTTCAATAGGTTTACTTTGATGACATGAGGCGATGACAATAATAATAAAAACAATACCGAAAACGATAGTTGCTATAACCTTTGAAAGACTCTTTTCCTTTTCCATTATTTGTTGTTTTTTGTGGGTGAAGGTTTCAATTTCTTCAATCTTTTTTGTGCTGTAGGGTTGTCAGGATAGAGAGCAATAGCCTTCTCATAGTTGGCAATGGCAGCCTCCGTCATCTCTTCACGTTCGCACTCTTTACCCATCATTACATATTCTATAGACAACTCTTTAAGATAGTCATTCTTTTCAAATTGCTGCTTCTTAAGTTCCTCATTTTCATTACGCAGTTGATTGATAATATTAAGTTTGCGTCTGATAAATCGCTTTGCTGCAGGGCGTTCAATATCATATCTACTATGAATGGCAAGAAAAAAGTTACTGAGAAAAGCATCAAAATCACCCTCGTCGAATGCACGTGTCGCATCGTAGTATTCTTTGTCAGCCTTGCTCTGCTTGAGTACTGTCGAAATAATATTATTATTGTTATAGTGCCTGGCAAACTGTGTTACCTCACTTTTCACAAAGACCTCATTTCGTCGTAGTGGTTCTTTGAGGGTAATACCTTCAAGGCTCGTACAACGTGAAAGTGCTACGTATGCCTGACCACCAGCAAAGACTCCGCCTGTAAAATCAATATTAACGTTTTTGAATGTTAGTCCTTGACTTTTATGCACAGTGATAGCCCAAGCCAATTTAATAGGAAATTGAATATAAGTGCCTATCTGTTCCTCTTCTATTCTTTGTTCTTCCTCGTTAAATCGATATCTTATATTTTCCCACATCTCTCGTTGTACTTGTAGCTCGTCACCTTCTTCTGTACGGACGTAGAGGATACCTGCTTCTTCATCAATACCGATAATGATACCTAAGGTTCCGTTGACCCATTGTTTTTCAATATCGTTTTTGATAAACATGATATGTGCTCCAACCTTGAGATTTAGTTCGATAGGAGTGGGGAGACTACTCTCAGGGAACTCTCCTTTGATTTCTCCTAAGAACATGATGGGATTTCCCTCAAGATTATCAAGTCCTTCTTTGTTTATCCAATCTACGGTATCACGCTTTGTTGATAAAGTGATTGTGAAATCGCCTTTATTGTTTTCAATATTCTTCAATCCTGCACCAACACGTTCATTGATTAGTTTAAAGTCAGTATCAGAAACCTGATTGATGCGGATATGGTCAAGAATGGAAATAAAGAGGGGGTCATTCTGACGATATACTTTTTTGAGTTCGATGCTAACAAGCGGGTAATCTTGAAAAACTTTTGCATCAAAGAAATAACCACTTGGATAATAAGGTTGTAGGAGTTGGCGGTCTTCTTCCTTTAGAACTGGTTCTAACTGATAAATGTCACCCACTAAAAGAAGCTGCTTTCCACCGAATGGCTCACGCATATTACGATTATATATGCGGAGTACTTTGTCAATAAAGTCGATGATATCAGCTCTCACCATACTGATTTCATCAATAATAATCAGTTCGACTTCTCTTAGCAATTTACACTTGTCACCATTGTATTTCATTGTACTGCGTAGATTGCGTGCAGAATAACGTTTATCAGTAGGAACAAGTGGATAGAAAGGAAGTTTGAAAAAACTATGTAGCGTACTACCACCAGCATTTATTGCGGCAATCCCTGTTGGAGCAAGAATAACATGTTTTTTCTTTGTTGTAGCAGCAATATAGCGTAAAAGCGTAGACTTTCCTGTTCCTGCTTTTCCAGTTAGGAATAGGGAATTATTAGTGAACTGAATAATCTGAAGGGCTTTTTGCAACTCTGAATTATCCAGGTCAATGGCGTTGACGTCAATATTTGCTTTCTTTTGAGACATTGATTTTTGGACTTTATTTAGCCCAATAGTTTATTGTTTTGTTTTCTACTTATCAATTTAAAGTCTTACTTCTTGTTGATATAATGCCAAACATCAGATGTAGAAGTTAATGACAGAAACGCAAAACCAGAAAGTATATCTTCTTCTATACTCACAGAGATTTTATTTTCTGTGAGTATAAAAGATGTGTAAGGGGTTGCAGTTGAGAATTGATGATCAATTAATGAGGGCTTTAATTTACTTCAGAAAGCTGTAGTAATTATAAATCTAACCTAATTTAGAATTATGAATTAGCTAAACCTCCATCTCCTCACTGCGTGGTTTCTTTGCTTTCTTTATGATTTGCTGTGACTCATTATTAGAGTTGTTGCCTTGCCTTTCTGGAGTAGGCTGTGGGTTTGGTTCCAATATAAATCCGCCTTCGTCTTTATTGTCGTCGTCATTAATTGGTTCTTCCTTCTCTTCCTGATGACGTCTGTGACCAGTTGTAAAACCATCTATTGAGTCTGGTAAAGCACGACGAGTTACTGTGGGCTGACAGTTATATGCTGTTGGATCAATGTCCTCATCAGGATCTAATTGCCATTTAGCATGATATTTCTGGAAGGTCTTATCACGCATCAAGCTATATATAAACTCGCCACAAATAGGTAGTGCTGTCTTTGAGCCTTGCCCTAAGGCACCTGTTCGGAAGTGAATGGAGCGATATTCACCACCTACCCATGCACCGACAACAAGTTTAGGGCTGACTGCAACAAACCAGGCGTCAGAGTGATTATTACTTGTACCAGTCTTTCCACCCCAGTCAGTATCAGCAAAAGTATAATGACGTAGTGCCAAACTTGTACCACCACCTTCATTCACACCAGCCTTTAACATTTGCTGCATGAGGAAGGCTGTCTTATAAGGTAACACTCTCTCGTGGTCTTTTGGTGCAACATAAACCTCATTTCCGTCTTTATCTAAGATTCGTGTAACCACCACTGGTGCATGATGTTCACCATCATTTGCAACAGTGCTATAAGCATTTACAAGTTCTAAAAGGTTCACATCGCTTGATCCAAGAGCCAAAGACGGCTCATCATCCAATGGACTTTTGATACCCATCTCTTGTGCCGTTCGGATAATATTCTTGATGCCCATCTCTTGTCCTAAGCGAACTGCGATAGAGTTGATACTGCGAGCAAAAGCACTTTTCAGTGTAATAGAATCATTCGAGAATCTACCATTGGCATTGTGTGGTGTCCATGTTTTCATCTGACCAGTCTTCTTATCGAGTACTTCCATGCTGATATACTCGTCACGGCGTTTGTCACATGGTGTAAGCCCTTGATTGAGAGCTTCTGAATAAACAAAGAGTTTGAAAGTAGAACCAGGCTGACGCTGTGCGACTACTTTATCATACTTCCACGTCTTGAAGTCAATATCGCCTACCCAAGCTCGTACAGCACCAGTCTCTGGTTCCATCGCAACCATTGCACAGTGCATGAATTTCACCATATAGCGGATAGAGTCCATAGAAGACATCTCTTTCTCAATATGTCCCTTCTCATAATCAAAGAGAGTGACTTTATGGGGCTTATTAAGATAATACAGAACACTATCAGACTGATTAGGATATTTCTGTAATAGTTTCTTATAGAAAGGTTGACGCTCAGCAATACCCTCTATAAAGCCAGGGATTTCATTTCCCTTTGCATCACGCCAAGGCTGCATGCCACGCCAATGATTATCAAAGGTTTGTTGAACCTTTTGCATCTGCTTAGTAGCAGCTTGTTCTGCATATTTCTGCATTCGAGTATCAATGGTTGTATAGATTCTCAATCCACTACTATAGAGGTCGTAACCATTGTCTTTCATCCAATCTTTAAAATAGTCGGATATATACTCACGGAAGTATTGTGCTTGCCCATCATAGTTTTCCTCAACATGTATGTCCAACTTTATTGGAAGTTTAGAATACGTTGCGTATTCATTACGAGGTAACACATTATGTGTAACCATGTTATATAACACGGTATTACGACGACGAAGGGAATTCTTTGGATGTAGGATAGGGTTATAATAAGTTGTTGCTTTCAACATTCCAACCAATGTTGCAGCCTGATCAACTGACAACTTTGAAGGACTTGTGTTGAAATATGTCTTTGCAGCTGTTTTTACTCCAAAAGAGTTATTTCCGAAATCAACAGTATTGGCATACATCGTTAGTATCTCTTTTTTGGAGTAGATAAGCTCTAATTTAACCGCAATAATCCATTCTTTACTCTTCATGATGAGCATTCTCAAGCCAGGAACATGCCCCAATAAACCTGAAGAATACTGTGTGCGAACCCTGAACATATTCTTGGCTAACTGCTGTGTGATTGTTGAAGCTCCACGACCTCCACTACCTGTTACAGCATCTTTTATTGCACCTCCGATGCCCATAAAGTCAATACCATGATGACTATAAAAACGTTCGTCTTCGGTACTGATGAGCGCATTCCAAAAAGCTGCGTTAACTTCCTCATATTTCACTGGTGTACGATTTTCTTTATAAAATCGACCTATCAGTACAGAGTCTGCACTATAAATTTCTGATGCAGCATAGGTTGGCGGAGTCTTGATTTCAATAAAGCCTGGTGATTTACCAAATAACCAGAGAAAATTGATATCGACCATTCCTAAATAGAGGAAGATAGCAACAAAAAAGGACACAATACCTACGGCCACTTTTGTATACCAAGCACGACCTTTATATAGTTTAGCATACCAAGGGAAGAATTTACATATCCCACGGAATGTACTTCTAATGAATCTAAATATTTTCTTTACCATTGATTGACAATCTTCAAGTTTAAAGGCTACTTGCCTATGTTTATAATAAAGCTAAACTACCTTATTAATACAAAAGTACTTATTTACTTGTATTTGATATCATTGTGTGGATATAATTTAAGATTTCTTCAACGTTATCAGGATTAAACCATTGAAAAGCTTCATCTTTTTTATACCATGTGAGTTGTTTTCGAGCGTATCTACGAGTGTTGCTCTGTATCTTGAATATAGCTTCGTCAAGGGTCGTTAAGCCATCAAGATACTCAAACAATTCTTTATATCCAACAGTGTTGAGAGAATTCAGAGCTCGCTTAGGATAAACCAGCAAAGCTTCTTCTATCATTCCTTCATCTATCATTCTTAATACACGCTGATTGATTCGGCTGTAGAGTTCATCTCTATCACGGTTTAATCCTATCTTGATGATGTTAAATGGACGCTCTTTAATAGTGTTGGAACGAAATGATGTATATGTTTTTCCTGTTTGGATACATATTTCAAGCGCATGAATAACACGGCGTGGATTATTCTTATCAACTATTTCCCAATGTTCAGGATCAAGTTCCTGCAAAAGCTTACACATTTGTTCTAACCCTTTTACTTCCAATTGTTTCATCATCCTTTCTCGTATCTCTGGATGAATTGTTGGGATGTCGTCAATACCATTACATACGGCATCAATATACATCATAGAACCACCTGAGAGTAAAGAGATAGAAGCGTGCTGACTGTTAATAAGATCAAGTACATCTTGTTCGTATAGGCTTGCTGAGTAATAATCTTCTAAATGATGATTACCAACAAAATAATGCTGTACACGCTGTTGCTGTTCGACAGTTGGTGCAGCTGTTCCTATTGGAATTTCAGAAAAGATCTGTCGGGAGTCAGCGTTGATTATAGGTATGTTATAGTGTTTGGCAACACGGAGAGTAGCCTCTGTTTTGCCAACGCCTGTTGGACCAGTGATAACAATTAATGTTTTGGCTTTCAAGCTGATAAATGATTATAAATAATATTCTCCAACTTGTTTAAGTTGTCTAAACAATCTTCCTACTCGTTCATTAATAAACATTCCTTCCTTTTTAGAGAGGAGGGATAGTCTTTTATCTTATAATACCGCGTTCAGATGACTCAACGAAATCTATAATATATTGTATCTCTGGTGTAATTTGTAGTTCGCTTTTGATTTTCTGGATGTTCTCTGCACGTGTACCAGTTCCGTAGAGAATGCGATAAGCATTATGGATAAGGTCAACAAGCTCGTTTGAGAAACCACGACGACGCAAGCCGATGATATTGATCCCCATGTAGCGTGCAGGCTCTTTACCAACAATGATATAAGGTGGAATATCCATTGAGAAACGACTTCCCCCTTGTATCATAACGTATCCACCAATATGGCAGAACTGATGACAAAGAATGTTAGCAGAGATAATCGCATTATCATCTACTGTAACCTCACCAGCGAATTTTGTTGCATTGCCAATAATATCACCAGAACCAATAACACAGTCATGCGCAATATGCACACATTCCATCAGTAAGTTATTGCTACCAACCTTTGTTGTTCCCTTTGAAGCTGTACCACGTGAAATAGTAACATTCTCACGAATAGAGTTGTTGTCACCAATCTCACAAAGTGATTCTTCGTTTCTAAACTTCAAGTCTTGAGGTTTAGTAGAGATACTGGCACCTGGAAAAATCTCGTTGTTATTGCCTAAACGAGCACCTACATGGATTGTTACACTATTTTGGAATACATTATTGTCGCCGATAATAGTATTCTTATCGATGTAACAGAATGGTCCAATTATATTATTATCGCCAAGTTTTGCCTCTGGATGAACAAAGGCCAATGGGCTTATCTGGTTCATAATAGTCTTGTCTTATTATTATTTGTTCTTAACAATTTGGGCTGTAAATGTAGCTTCAGCTACAACACGTTCGCCAACAAACATGTAACCCTTCATCGAACTGATTCCATGACGTACAGGTCCAAGAAGTTCTACACGGAACATAAGCGTATCACCAGGAACAACCTTCTGACGGAACTTAACGTCGTCAATCTTCAAGAAATAGGTTGACCAACGCTCAGGCTCTTCCACCTGTGAAAGTACCAATAGACCACCACATTGTGCCATAGCTTCAACCTGCAATACTCCTGGCATTACAGGCTCCTGTGGGAAATGTCCCTGAAAGAATGGTTCGTTGCTGGTTACATTCTTAATACCAATTATACTTGTTGAACCCATAGCGATAACCTTATCTACCAACTGCATTGGATAGCGGTGTGGGAGAAGCTCACGGATACGAATATTATCCATCAATGGTTCATCATTTGGGTCATACATTGGTGCCTGTATCTCATGCTTGCGTATTTCTTTACGCATAAGACGAGCAAACTTATTGTTTACTGTATGACCAGGGCGAGTAGCAATGATACGTCCCTTAATAGGCTTACCAATCAATGCCATATCTCCGATAATGTCAAGAAGCTTATGACGTGTACACTCGTTATCCCACTGTAATGGCTTATGTTGGATATAGCCAATATTATTAGCATCCATACGTGGAACCTTCAAAAGGTCAGCAAGTTGGTCAAGTTTCTCTTGTGAAACCTGCTGTTCATAGATGACAATTGCATTATCTAAATCACCACCTTTAATAAGGTTGGCTTGCAAGAGAGGCATAATATCACGAACAAAAACGAATGTACGCGCTGGTGCAATCTCTGTTGCGTAAGTATCAATATTATCCAATGTGGCAAACTGACTGCTAATAAACTTAGAGTCAAAATTGCACATAGCGGTGATAGAGAACTGCTCGTCAGGGAGAATGGTAATAACAGAACCATTGTCATCCTTGATTTCAATCTTCTTACGAATAATATAATAATCCTTTGGAGCATTCTGGTCAACGATACCAACCTCGTTGATTTTAT
>ERZ772807.2128-NODE-2128-length-10531-cov-12.366838_pt1 | contig 10531 bp, 6 predicted proteins | sample MGYA00511472_ERZ772807 | MGnify/ENA primary metagenome ERZ772807 (study PRJEB29015, sample SAMEA2737947) | human oral metagenome | biome: human oral; feature: human-associated habitat; material: dental | place: China | collected 2039 ...
CTCGCGACCTCAACCTTGGCAAGGTTGCGCTCTACCAACTGAGCTATTCCCGCATGCTTTGCAAATCCAGCAAAAGAAGTCGGCATTATAATGCTTGCGGAAATATTGTCAAGCAGTTTGTACCAATTTTATTGAAATTCTTTCCATGCCAGTTTCAGATAGTAAAACATCGACCAAATGGTCAATACAGAGGCGATAAACATCAACAGGTTGCCGGCTTGGTTGAAATTGATGCCGTAAAAGTCGGGAAAGTTGAGCAGCAGTGCAAAAATAGCGGCCATTTGCGCGGCGGTTTTGAGTTTGCCGATATAGGCGACGGCGACGCTGTTGCGCTTGCCCATTTGCGCCATCCATTCGCGCAGGGCGGAAATGGTGATTTCGCGTCCGATGATAATCATGGCGTAGATGGCGAGCGTGCGGTCGAGTTTGACCAATAAAATCAGCGACACGGCCACCATGAGTTTGTCGGCGACAGGGTCGAGGAATGCGCCGAAATCGGAGGTTTGCTTCCAATGCCGTGCCAAAAAGCCGTCCAGCCAGTCGGTGATGCCCGCCAATGCGAAAATCAGCGCCGCCGCAATATTGACGTGGGTTTGCGAGATGTAGGTCTGGGGGAGGTAGAAGAGGGCGGTGAAGATGGGGATGAGCAAAATCCGCAACCATGTGAGCAGGATGGGAATATTCCACGGCATAATGTTGTTCCATGCGGGTTGGGTGGGCGATTAGGGGGGCTTTGGTTCGGGCAATTCTAGTGCGTTTTTGTTCAAGCGACAAGATAAGGCATGGCAAAACCACGTTGCTGGGCGGGGAACGTGGTTTTGCCAGGGTGCAGGCTGCTTTTAACGCCGTTTGGTAGGTTGTGCGGGTTTGCTTTGGCCGCTGTTGCCGCGCTGGCTGTTGCGGGCAGGCTGCGCGTTGGGTTTTTCGGCTTGGCGGTCGGCATTGCGCGTGTTGGGCGCGTGATGCTTCTCGGTTTGCTGGTTACGCTGGTTGCCGTTGCGTGCCGTGGGTGTGCCGGCTTTTTCGGTGCGGCTGTTGTTTCGCGCGGTCGGGGTATCCGGTTTTTCGGCACGGCCGTTATGCGCGGGCTGTGCATTGGGTTTGGCATCGCGCTGGTTGCCATGGCGCGCATTCTGTTCGGCAGGTTTGGCTGCGCTGTTGCCGCGAGGCGCGTTGCCGTTTCGGGCAGCCTGCACATTTGCGGCCGCATTGCCGCTCACTTTCAGCGTTTGTCCGACGCTCAAACGGTTATTGCGGATTTGGTTGGCGGCAATCAGTTCGTCGGTGCTGATGTTGTAGCGTTTGGCGATGCTGTACACGGTATCGCCTTGCTCGACTTTATACGTTTGCGCGGGGGCGGGGCGGTTGCGCTCGGCAGCGGGTTTTTCTGCCATCCGCGTGCGTTCTGCGGCTGGTTTTTCCGCCGTTCTCACGCGTTCCTGTGGTGCGGGTTTCGGAGCTGCTGCTGTGTTGGCGGTGCGGCGGCGTGTTTCAGTGGCCGTGCGCTCGTGTGTTGAGGCGGCATCGCTTTGGGCAACGGTGGCGCGGACGGTTTCGGCAGCCTGCATTTTGGCTTGTGCGGCTTGCGCGACAACCCATAATTCGTCATCGTCGTCTTGGACGCTGCTGTCTGTCTGGTTGGCGGCAACGTTTGGTGTTTCGGGTGCTTTGTCAGCGGCCGGTTCTTCCAAAGCAGCCTGCACTTTGGGGGCGCTTTCGGCTGGTTCGGGTGTTTTGGCCGCTGTTTCGGTATCGGCTTGCGCGATGCGGATAGGCGGCTCTTCGGCAGGCGCAGGCGCGCTGATGTGTTCTGTCGGCGTGTCAGCCATTTCGGTCGATGCGGTTTGCGTTGTCGGCAAAGGTGCAGGCTGCTTTTCGGCGACTGCGGTATTTTGGGGCGGGGTTTCAGGCGCTGGCGGCGTCAGGGTTAAAGGCGGGGTAACGATGACGACATCGGCCGCTTGGGGCGGTGCGGCAAACGTGTTGGCGGCCAAAGAAGGACGCGGCGTATGCGCGGCAGCCACGGGCGGTGCCAACACCGGCGCCTGTTCCACAAACGTATCGGGCACGGGGTCGAAATCGGCTTTCACAAACGCGTTCACATTGCCGATGCCCTGCATGGTGTTGCGGTTCACCAAAACGGTGCGGCCGGCGTTCACATAATTGCCCGAAATGCCGTTCAGACGGCGAAATTCGGCGGGGCTGCTGCCAGTTTGGCTGGCCAAATCAGCCACTGAAATGCGCTGCGTGGGCGTGAATACGTCCCAGGAAAGCAGGGTTTTGGGGTCGGATTCACGGTAGTTGGCTTCAAATGTGTTGGCAGCCTGCACGGGAAGCAGCATTTGGCGGTTTTCTTTGGGAATGAAAACCGGTGTTTTGAAGGCGGGATTCAACGCCAAAAATTCGCTTTCGGAGATATTGGCCAAATGTGCGGCGGCCATAATGTCCAACGGCGCGCTCACGGTGACGGCGCGGAAATAAGGTTCGTGCTTGATGCTGGGCAGTTGCAGTCCGAACATGTGCGGATTATTGACCAAGTTGCGCACGGCCAGCAGTTTGGGGACGTAGTTGCGCGTTTCGGCCGGCATGTTGAGGTTTTCGTATGTGGGGGCTAACCCGGCGGCTTGCGCGCGGCGGATGGCGCGGCTCACGTTGCCTTCGCCCCAGTTGTAGGCGGCCAGCGCGAGCGTCCAGTCGCCGAAGAGTCCGTGCAGATATTGCAGATAGTTCAATGCGGCATTGGTGGAGGCAGAAATGTCGTGCCGTCCGTCATACATCGGGGTTTGTTCCAAGCCGTAGTGGCGGCCGGTGGCGGGCATAAACTGCCACAAACCCGACGCGCCGACATGGGAGCGCGCTTTGGTCACATAAGCGCTTTCGATGAAGGGCAGCAGGGCGATTTCGGCCGGCATGCCGCGGCGCTGCACCTCATTGACAATGTGGTACATATAAGGCGCGCTGCGAGCCAAAGTGCGGTTGAAATAACTGCGGTTGGCCACGAAGCGGCTTTCATGATTGCGCACTAAATTTGCGTTCACTTCGCTCAAGCGGAAGTCTTGGCGCAAGCTCAACCAAATTTCGCCGCCCGCTTTCGGTGCGTGGGCGGAATAGTTGGATTGGTATAAGCGCATGATTGCCAAGCCGGTTTGTTTGGGCGACGGAGACGGCGCGGCAGAAGCAGCCTGCACCATGCCGGCGGGCAAAACAAAAAGGCTGCTGACGGCAATTGCAATAGATTTAATGCTTTTCATGTCGGGTATAAACGCTGTGTCAAACGGACAATTCGTAATCGTAAGGGCAAGGGGTGCCGCTGTCAATCTGAAACCTTGGACGGACACTGTCTTTCGGTACACGGAAAGTGCAGGCTGCTTTGATTTTGCGTTGGCGCAAATCCCGTTCAAAAGCAGCCTGCATTCTTTGCATTTCGATGAGTGTTGTACTAATATAATATTTGCGGAGTTTATCGCAAAATTACACGTTTACACGTTGACTCTCAATGACCGATAAGCATTTTAACCACAACTTGATCAATCTATATAAAGGATTAAGGAAAAAAATCATGTTTGCCTTTGCCCAAACCCAAACCAACCCCTTGCGTCAAGCCATTACCGCCGCCTACCGCCGCGACGAGGAGGAAGCCGTTGCCGACATGCTGCAACGTGCGGCGATGAGCGCTGAAGAAAAGCAGGCTGCAGACCAACTGGCGCGCTCGCTGGTGAAAAAAGTGCGAGCCGACCGCAGTAAAGCCAGCGGTGTGGACGCGCTGATGCAGGAATTCACATTGTCCAGCGAAGAAGGCGTGGCGCTGATGTGCCTAGCCGAAGCCCTGTTGCGCATTCCAGATAAGGAGACGCGCGACAAGCTGATTCAGGACAAGCTGGCGGACGGCGACTGGAAACGCCACTTGGGACGCAGCCCTTCCATGTTTGTGAATGCCGCCGCATGGGGCTTGCTGATTACCGGCAAACTCACGCAGGACAAACCGAACGAAGAAGCTTTGTCGGGCAGTTTGAGCCGCCTGTTGGGCAAAGGCGGCGCACCGCTGATTCGCGCCGGTGTGGATGCGGCCATGCGTATGCTGGGCAAACAGTTTGTGACCGGCCAAACCATTGAAGAAGCATTGGCCAACGGCAAAGAACGCGAAAAAATGGGCTACCGCTTCTCGTTCGATATGCTGGGCGAAGCGGCCATGACTGAAGCCGACGCGCAACGTTATTTCAACGATTATGTGCAGGCGATTCACGCCATCGGCAAAGATGCCAATGGCGCAGGCGTGTACGAAGGCAACGGCATTTCGGTGAAACTCTCCGCCATTCATCCGCGTTATTCGCGCGCGCAGCACGAACGTGTAATGAAAGAATTGCTGCCGCGTCTGAAAGAACTGTTCCTGCTCGCCAAACAATACAACATCGGCCTGAACATCGACGCCGAAGAAGCCAACCGCTTGGAATTGTCGCTGGATTTGATGGAAGCCTTGGTGTCCGACCCCGATTTGGCCGGTTTCCACGGCATCGGTTTTGTGGTGCAGGCGTATCAGAAACGCTGCCCGTTCGTGATTGATTATCTGGTGGACCTGGCGCGCCGCAACAACCAAAAACTCATGATTCGCCTGGTAAAAGGCGCATACTGGGACAGCGAAATCAAATGGGCGCAGGTGGACGGCATGGACGGCTATCCTGTGTACACACGCAAAGTGCACACCGACGTTTCCTATTTGGCATGCGCGCGCAAACTGTTGGAAGCGCAAGACGCCGTGTTCCCGCAATTTGCCACACACAACGCCTACACGCTCGCCTGCATTTACAACTTCGGTAAAGGCAAAGATTTCGAGCACCAATGCCTGCACGGCATGGGCGAAACGCTGTACGACCAAGTGGTGGGCGAACAAAACCTGGGTCGGCGCGTGCGCGTGTACGCCCCGGTCGGTACGCACGAAACCCTGCTGGCCTATTTGGTGCGCCGCCTGCTGGAAAACGGTGCGAACTCGTCTTTCGTGAACCAGATTGTTGACGAGCATGTGAGCGTGGACGCATTGCTCAAATGCCCGCTGGATGCCGCAGCGGAAACCGGCGGCAAACCCAACGCCATCCTGCCGTTGCCGCGCCACCTTTACGGCGATGCACGCCTCAATTCGCAAGGCTTCGATTTGTCGAACGAAACCGTGCTGAACGATTTGCAGGCTGCCATGAACAAAGCGGCGGAAAAAGATTACCAAGCCAAATCCCTGGTGGTTGGCCGCATTAAGAACGAAACCGCGCACGAAGTCCGCAATCCGGCCAATCACGACGACGTGGTGGGCAACGCGGCATTCGTGCAAGCGGCCGAAGTCGATAAAATCGTGGCCAATGCTAAAAAAGCGGAAGCCGAATGGGCGCAAAAGCAGCCTGCACAACGTGCCGAAATCCTGCGCAACATTGCCGATTTGTACGAACAGCACGCCCCCGAACTGATGATGCTGGCCGTGCGCGAAGCCGGTAAAACGCTGAACAACGCCATTGCCGAAGTGCGTGAAGCCGTGGATTTCTGCCGCTATTATGCCGACGAATGCGAAACTACCTGCGCCGAACGCCAAGCCTTGGGCACGCTGGTGGCCATCAGCCCTTGGAACTTCCCGCTGGCGATTTTCACCGGCGAAGTGGTGGCCGCATTGGCAGTGGGCAACACCGTGATTGCCAAACCTGCCGAGCAAACTAGCCTGATTGCCCACCGTGCCGTTCAGCTGATGCATGAAGCGGGCGTGCCGGAAGAAGTGTTGCAACTGGTGCTGGGTGCGGGCGATGTGGGCGCTGCCTTGACGAAAAACCTGAACATCAACGGCGTGATTTTCACCGGCTCTACCGAAGTGGCGAAACTCATCAACCAAAGCCTGAGCGCGCGCGAAGATTTGCCCGTGCTGATTGCCGAAACCGGCGGCCAGAACGCCATGATTGTGGACAGTACCGCATTGGCGGAACAAGTCTGCGCCGACGTGCTCAACTCCGCATTCGACAGCGCGGGACAACGCTGCTCCGCATTGCGCATCCTGTGCTTGCAGGAAGACATTGCCGACCATATGGTGGCGATGATTAAAGGCGCGATGGACGAATTGCGCGTGGACAACCCGATGGAGCTGACCACCGATGTCGGCCCCGTGATTGACGCGGAAGCACAAGGCAACTTGTTGGCACATATTGAAAAAATGAAAACAGCCGCCAAGTCTTATCACCAAATCAAACTGCCGGAAAACGCCGACAAAGCGACTTTTGTCGCCCCCGTGCTGTTTGAATTGGACAACTTGAACCAGTTGCAGCGCGAAGTGTTCGGCCCCGTGCTGCACGTTGTCCGCTTCCGTGCCGACCAGCTGGGCGATTTAATCAAACAAATCAATAGCAAAGGCTATGCGCTCACGCACGGCATCCACAGCCGCATCAACCGCACCGTGGAATTTGTGCAGGAAAACATTGAAGCGGGCAATGTGTATGTGAACCGCAATATCGTCGGCGCGGTGGTGGGCGTGCAGCCGTTTGGTGGCCACGGCCTGTCCGGCACCGGCCCGAAAGCAGGCGGTCCGTTTTACCTGCAAAAATTGAGCACGGGCAAAGCATGGGCATTGCCGCAAAACCTGACCAAATTGGGCGCGGCAGATGCAGGCAGCCTGCACATTTTGGAAGGCATGATTCAGCAGTTGCCGATATCGCACGAAGAAAAAGTGCGCTTGGGCGGCATTTTGGGCGAGGCGCGGATTCACACGCTGAATCAGGCGGTTGCCCTGCTGCAAGGCCCGACCGGCGAATGCAACGAGCTGACTTGGCACGCGCCGAAACAGGTTTACCTGGAAGGCGGCAGCCTGCAACAGGCATTGGAAGGCTTTATCCGCATTGCCGCCACCGGCGCGCAAGTGGTGGTGTCGCAAGACCATCCGCTGGCCGCATTGGCCGAGGCGGCAGGACAACTGCTGAAAGTGAGCGCGTATCCCGAACAGGAAGCCAAAGTGGTGCATTTGGTGAGCTTGGACAAACCGAGCGCGGCACTGAAAACCACAATGGCGAAACGCGACGGTGCGATTTTGCGCGTGATTGATGCCAGCAACGGCGTGGACATCCTGCCTTTGTACGAAGAAATTTCGTGCAGCGTGAACACGACGGCCGCCGGCGGTAACGCCAGCCTGATGGCGGCGGCAGAAGCATAAACACGTTGACGGATAAAAAAGCAGCCTGCACTTTGGTTTTGAAGGTGCAGGCTGCTTTTGAACGATGGCGTGAGCGGCAGGGATGCCTACATGATTTAAACTATTGATGTATTAGAGGGAAATACGTATGTTGAACAAGATATTGGCCTTTGCGGTGCTGTCGTTGGCATTGCTATTGCAGCCTGCACGGGCGGAAACGCAGCAAAACGACTGGGAATTGGACTCATTTATACAGGTGCTGCCAACGTTGAATCAGCAACAGAAAATCCAGATACTGGACGAATGGGTGAGCCAAGTCAACGAAGGTTTTGCGCAGCTGCCGGAAACGGCTATCGATAGCCTACAAAGCATTCGTTTGAGCCATGATTTTCCGGAAAAGCCGCAGATAACGTACACATACCAGATGCAGCCTGCTTTGCGCCCAGTACTGGATAGGAATAGGGAGAAGTTTGTGCAAATAATGGAAACGAGAATAGAGCAGAATATGTCTTGTTTCCCAAGCAAGATGGTGGAGGCGATGAACCGGCTGGGCGTGCGCCAAATACACGTTTTGTTCCGCCTGGAAAACGAAACCGTGTGGGAGCGGGTGCGGGATTTGCCCGTGTGCCGTTAAGGTGCAGGCTGCTTTTGAACGATGGAGTGGGCGGTAGGGATGCCTGCATGATTTAAACTATTGATGTATTGTAGGGAAATACGTATGTTGAACAAAATATTGGCCTGCACGGCGCTGTCGTTGGCATTGCTGATGCAGCCTGCATGGGCGAAACCGCAGCAAAATGACAGGGAAATGGACTCATTTATACAGATCCTGTCAACGTTGGATCAGCAACAGAAAATCCAGTTGCTGGACGAAATGGTGCGCCAAGTCAATGAACGTTATGCGCAGCTGCCGGAAACGGGTGTCGATAACCTACAAAGCATGCGTTTGAGCCATGATTTTCCGGAAAAGGAGCAGCTAACGTACACGGTTCAGTTCCAGCCTGCTTTTCGCACAGTGCTGGATAGGAACAGGGAGCTGCTTGTGCAATTAATGGAAACGAGCGTGGAACTGGCCGCGCCTTGTTTCTCAAGCAAGACGGTAGAGGTCATGAACCGGCTGGGCGTGCGCCAAGTGCGCCTGCTGTTCCGTCTGCAAAACGAAACCGTGTGGGAGCAGGTGCGGGATTTGCCCGTGTGCCGTTAAGGTGCAGGCTGCTTTCGGATTTCGTTCACAAACCGCGCAAAATCGGCTATAATCCGCGCTTTCGCACAGGCACGTAGCTCAGTTGGTTAGAGCATCACCTTGACATGGTGGGGGTCGTTGGTTCGAATCCAATCGTGCCTACCAAATTACCGAAACAGCAGAGGTTTGAAACTTCTGCTGTTTTTTTGTCAGGCGACGGGTTTGAAGGCTGAAAAGCAGCCTGCACTATCGAAAATAAAGTGCAGGCTGCTTTTTGCCGTTTCGGATGAAGCGAAACCTTATTTCAGCAATTTCTTAAAGAAGCCGATGCGCGACACCAGCAACCAGTCCAGCAGCGCCACCAGCACAATGGCCGCTGCCGCCGTTGGGAAAATCAGCGCCACGACAAACAGGCCGACAGCCGCCGCCGTCCATTGCGGCAGGGTTTTGTCTTGCGCGGGCGGACACAGGGCAGAGCCGCTCTGGCGGCGTTTCCACCACATCACATAACCGCTGATGCACAGGAAAATCACCAGCAGGCAGAACACCACGTTCAGCGCAATGCTCCAAACGCCCATCGTGCCGATGTGGAAGGCAATGCTGACGGCCATGAATTTGCCAAACCAGTTGTAGTCGTCAAATTTGATGTCGGCCAGCACTTTGCCGGAATATTGGTCGATGTGCATGGTGCGGTCGGCCGTGGGGCTTGGGCTGTCGTAGCTCATCGAGTCGAGGTTAATCGTCCAAACGCCTTTTTCGCCTTTGGGGAAATAGATTTGGTAGCGGTCGGTAAAGCCTTTTTCGCGGGCAAAACGGTCAATCGTTTCAAATGTGAGCGGTTCGCCGGCTTTGATGCCGTCTTCGCCCAAAGTCGTGCCGGAAACCGGCATCGGGGTAAGTTCCAGTGCCCAAGGGATGTCTTTGGTTTTGCCATCGTTCAAATCGCCGTGCGTGGGAACGGTGGATTCGGGATTCGGCGCAACGCCCCATTTGCCAGCCGGAAACTGCGACCATGACTGCACCATTTTGCCGCCCCAAATGCCGGCCCAAGCCATGCCGGAAATACAGAACAGCATTAGCATCAGCGAAACATAAGTGCCGAACATGCCGTGCAGGCTGCGCCACAGCGAGCGACCTTCTTTTGTCCTGCCGGGCAGCAGCATTTTCACCACGCTGCGGCGGCGCGTCGTCCACCAGAGATACCAGCCGGTCAGCACCATCAGCACGGTCAGCGCGGCGGCGGTTTCCAAAAGGTAATCGCCCGCTGTGCCCATCAGCATATCGCCGTGGATTTCATCCATCAGATGATAGGTGTTTTGGTTGCGGGGATAAGTTTTTACCACTTCGGCGGTGTATGGATTCACGGCTACCATGGTGGCTTTGCCTTCGGCATTGTTCACACGGAAAATTGCCGCCATATCGGGCGCGCGCGGCACCAAATATTGAATTACTTTGCCGTTTTGCGCGTCCACCTTGTTCAAAGCAGCCTGCGCCTGTCGCGACAGCGGCTGCACCTGTGCTGCGGGGGCAACGGACACATATTCGCCGTCCCGGCCTTCGATATTGGCAAAGAGAAGCATGCCCAAGCCCGTGATGGCCAAGACCATCAGCAGCGGCGCAACGAAAATACCCGCATAAAAATGCCACCGCCAGATGGTGAAATAACGCTGGCTGGCAGTGTTGCCCGTTGTCGCGGTTGTGTTCTCCGACATATTTTGTCCTTTGTTGTGTTGTTGAAAAACAATGCAGTTTACCAACATTTTTGGGGCTGTTCACAAATTAAGTCGGAATGCAAGCGGTTTAACATGAAAATTTGTCCTTTCAGCGCGAAAATCTTTAATCAAATATTGTGCCGCATCCCCGCATTCAAAGCAGCCTGCACCACTGAAAACAAAGTGCAGGCTGCTTTTTGCCGAAACCGCGCGTTCCGGTCGTCTTTGTGTTAAAATCCGTTAAATTTCATACCGAATTAAGGCAAAGCAATATGTTTGCATTCAAATCACTGCTCGAAATGCCGCGTGCGGAAGCGCTTGCCGTCGTTATCGCACTCATCGGCGCCATGGGCTACACCATCATCTCGCTGGAATGGCTGCCGCACATGTCCATCATCGCCGCCATCACCGTCCTCATCCTCTACGGCCTTGCGCGCGGGTTGAAATATAACGACATGCAAAAAGGCATGGTCGGCGCGGTGGGGCAGG
>ERZ772807.2129-NODE-2129-length-10527-cov-6.964859_pt1 | contig 10527 bp, 9 predicted proteins | sample MGYA00511472_ERZ772807 | MGnify/ENA primary metagenome ERZ772807 (study PRJEB29015, sample SAMEA2737947) | human oral metagenome | biome: human oral; feature: human-associated habitat; material: dental | place: China | collected 2039 ...
AAATGATTAGTGACCCTCGTGCTACAATGGCCTCCTCTATGACCCCCGCTGGGGACCCATTCGTGGACGAGAAGGGTGACATCTATTTCTATTGCGTAGCTATGTTCGGCTACCAACCCGGTGCCAAGGAAGGCTTCTTGCGTATTAAAAAAGGTGAACAAGATTTCGATAAATCTTATTCTTTCACACTTGCAGACGTGAACTTAAAAGGTGTCAAAGGAAATAAAACGTCCTATGCATACAATAAAGTCTATGGTGGAAACGGGAAAGTCTATGGCTATCTCAACATTCCCGGTGCTGCAAGTAATCCTCCCGACTATGTACATGATAAGTCGTTCCAAGCCTTTGAGATAAATCTTTATGACAAAACCTGCAAAAAGATGGACTTAGATGGGACAACCGGCTGGGCAGCATCGGTTTGTAAGTCTGGTGATGACATTGTCTTTGGGATGTCTACCGACAAAGGTACGGGTTATTTTGTCTATCACATGAAAGATGGAAGCTATGAAAAATTGAAGGTAAAGGTTTCCGGAGCACCCTATATGTTGCATGAGCTTAAATAGTTGTAATAGAATATTACTTATGATATTTATTGGGACATAACCCCAACATCTAAAAGAATGTGAACTTCTTGATTAGAAACTTTAACCTCCTCAAAACAAGGAAAAGAGCTGTATCGTTACTCATTATAGGGTTTGATACGGCTCTTTTAGTTTATGTGTTATAAACTATAAATTCTCATGGTTGTGCTTTTAGTTTTTATACACTGTCAATTTAGTTTTAATAAAAATCTTTCTTTTGTAGTAGCGTAGTAAATAATTGAAAGAATATTCGTATATCAATAAAAATCTTTAATCCTTTTTCTTTCAACGTATTATACCTTATTGTAGTTATGTAGTAAGATATAATCAATGAAAGAAAAAGAAAATATAATCATCAGGTATCCGTCTTTCCTATTAAGAATATCGGTGTTATTATGGATGTAGGTTTCTGCAATCTCTGACATACATGTTTCCTGAAGAAGTGGGCTTCCATGCTGTCCAATTGATAAGACAAAGCGATGATGATAGTAAGCGGATAAAGCAAGGCATAACCTCGCAGACGTCCGTTCACGAATACCTCCACCTCCCCTGCGGCCCATTCTTCGGATTGTAGGGGATATGTTTTCAGAAGCAGTTGCAATCGATAATTGAGTTTCCTCCATGTTACACCGAAGAAATCTACCAATTCGCTCTCTGTCATTGCTATTTCGCCTTTGTCTTTGCGAATAATTTGCATATTGCCGCCCCACTCGAAATAGCTTCGCTCTCTTTTTGTTTGATGGTGATTGACATTCATACGGTTTCCTCCTTCGTTTCTTTTGTCTGATGTTTCCTTATCAACCTGTCCATGTCCTCCGAAATCTTATTGTCCGTCACCTGTGCGTAGATTTGAGTACTGGATATAGAGGCGTGCCCCATCATCTTGGCAATGCTTTCGATAGGTATTCCTGCACTTAAACTCATCGTGCCGAACGTGTGCCTTGCCATGTGGTAGGACAACCGTTCTCTGATACCGCAAGCCTTGCCCACGATGCTCAGCTTTGCACTCATCACGCTACGGCTACAAGCACAGTGAAAGATAAAGTCGTCACCTTTTTCTTTCACCGTTTGCCTTTCTTTATTCATTGGTTGTTCTTCCTTACATTGATTGATGATGGCCTCCGCTATCGGGTGCAGGGGCACAATAAACTCCACCTTTGTCTTCTGCCTTCCTTTACGGATATATTTCTGTCCGTCGGCTGCCGTTTGAATGTGTCCAAATTGCAAATGTTCCATATCAGCAATAGCCAAGCCCGTAAAGCAGGCAAAGATAAACATCCGTCTTGCTTGTTCTGCTTCCTTATCAATTACTCTCAATGCCATGAGTTTGGCAACATCGCTCTTTTGCAGAAAGCGTATCTTCTGTTCCGCTTTCTCATACTTGGCATTCTCAAAAGGATTGCAACGGATGATTCTTTGACTGACCGCACGATACATCAGCCTACTCAGCCAACAAAGATAGCGATTCATGGTTGCTGTTGCCAAGCCTCGTTTTTTCAGATAGAAACGGTATTCTTCAAACAAGTCTTCCGTTATAGTGGCTATGACTATATCCGTCATTCCCTTATCCTTTACAAACTCTGTAAGTAACTTGTCTGAATAGAGAAGATTCTGATAAGTCCCCTCTGCCCTTGATTTGCCCACGCACTCTTTAACGGATTGCAGTTCTGCCTTGCTCATGGCAAGGAGCGTTGTTGGTGTGGTGGCAATGCCCTGCAAGCAGTTCTTGATTAGTTCCACGCTTACCACTCCGTCCTTTATCAGAATATCCTGATAGGTCTTCTCTACAAGTTCCTTAAACTCGCCGATTCTTTGATTGGTTTTCTTGTCGGTTGTCATTCCCTGTCGGCTGTTCCACTCGGAGAACTTGCACTGCTCGCCTGTGGTGATAGCAGTGCTCTTACTATCTATGGTGATACGGCAGAGAATAGCGGTCTTGCCGTCTGCCTTTGTCTTCTTTTTGTTGATGTAAAACAATATCTTAAATGTACTTCTCATAAAATCTTGGTTAAATGGTTAAACGTAAATCCTCAGTGAAAGAAAGGAAACGGTTAAACTCCTCAAAGAGTTTCTGCGGCGTAACCTTCGCATAACGTTCGGTCATACTTACGTTCGTATGTCCAAGCATCTTGCTGACTGTTTCAATAGGAACGCCCTGCTCCAAGGTGATAAGCGTGGCAAAGGTATGTCTTGCAGTATGCGATGTAAATGGAAAAGAAATACCTGCCCGTAATCGCAAGGCTTTAAGACAGGACTGATAAGTGGGATATTTGATATGGGGGATCAGTGTTTCCCTTTCATCGCTGTGCATTTTCTCAATTAATTGAACTGCTTCCGGCAACAACTTGATACGGCAAAGTACACCCGTCTTCTGTCTGTTGAACTTCAACCACAAACTGCCTGCATCATCACGGACAAGATGCTTCTTGCTTAGTTCCATCAAATCACAATAGGCTGCACCGGTATAACAGGCGAAGAGAAACACATCACGAGCGGTTTCCATTTCTTCTTCCAATCCATCAAAGCGGAGTGCTTTCAGTTTGTTCAATGCTTCCTTGTCAAGTGCCTTGGGCGCTTTCTTGTCTCCCCGTTCTATATGGACTTTGTCAAACAGAAGCGTATCAGCCAGCCCCTCGCGATAAGCCAGCCTGCAGACAGTCTTCAAATCTGCTGCAACTCTGAAAAATGTGCTTTGCTGATGACCGAGTTCACCGAGACAAAACGTCTGCAATTCGTAGATGAAGTTTTCTGTCAACAGTGAGAAAGCCAAGTCCGAAACATGGTATTTCTTCTGAATGAACTCCTGTAATCGTTTCCGAGTGGAATGATAGGCAGACATAGACTCTTCCTTGATGTCTATACCGATATGGCTTTCTTTCTCCTTGATGAGCATATCCAACCTTTTGATGAGCCTGCATCGTGCCTGCACGCTGCCTTGAAACAGTTCCTTTACATCGGTTGCATCAAACGGCTGTCCTTTGGCAATCAACGATTGATAGGCAGATTGAATGGAAAGCAACAGGTTCTCCAATCTCCCATTAACCTCCACCGCCTCACGGCTCTTGCCGTCTATCCTACTCTCACGGGGATTCCATAAATCGGGGTTGCAGGAAAGTTTACAACTAAACTGGGCAATGGAACGCCCAATGGTAATACGTCCCATAATCGGAGCTTTCCCCGATTTGTCAAGCCCGCTCTTTTTAAGGTAGAGCAACACCTTCATCTTCTCTGTTTTCATACGCTTTAATATTTGTGGGCAAAGACAGTGCAAGCGAGTTCCATGAGAGCTTGCTCTCAAATGGACGAGTGCAGCCTGTCTTATGCAAAGTTACCCGAATTAAAGCGTTCCTCACTTACGCAGAAAACTGCTGACCAAAGCAACAGCCACACGAGCGAAAATAATTTGGTTACCTATTTCTTCTCCATCGTTACCAACATCAAAACAAGGTAACACTCTGGTAACTGAACTTCTGCCTAAATCTGCATATTTCTGCCCTTTACAAACGGAGCAACATCATGCTAATTTGTGCATTCCATCCTCATTATCAGTTAGTTTACATCAACCTCAACATTTCTTCATTTTCATTGATTAGTTACAAGCTTATAACTTATTATACACGCCTGTATAACTCATTCTACACACCTGTATAATACGACACGTTAACTTTTCCAGATTTGGATAGACACCTTTTGGTAATATTAGCTGAATCAGTAGATACCCTTTTTGTATGTCTACTGGAAAGTTATATACAAGTTGAGAATCCTACTGGAAAGATAGACGTAAAGAGGAAACACACCTTATTATATATATAGTACAAATATTTTCTTTACGCTTTACTTGTAAGAATGAGAAAAAAGTTGAACCTTTGATGTCACAAAAACCTACTTATTACGTATTATAAGCAAAGACGGAAAGAAGTCATGACCATCAACGAGTACAAAGAAGAGGTGAAGTTGGTACGACCACAGATGCTCGCCATTGCCCGTAACTATCTAAAGGACAATGATGAGGCTGAAGATGCTGTGCAAGACGTACTACTGAAGCTTTGGCAACTAATTGACACTCTACATCTCCCGATGTCTCCTCTCGCTTCGGTACTGTTGAAGAACCGTTGCATTGACATTCTTCGCCGACATCACTACACAACTGAAGTGAATGAGACTATTCCTAATGAGGAGGAAAAAGCCGACGAACGATACGAAAAGGTAATTGCTCTCATTGACACATTACCAACAATGCAGCAAACTATCATGCGACTGCGGCACATGGAGGGAATGGAGATTAACGATATTGCCAAACTTACGGGCAGTAAGGAGACTGCAGTAAGGAAGGCTCTAAGCCGCGCTCGCCATGCTATTAAGGATCAATTTTTAAAAACTGAATGGGAATGAACAAATACGAAGATATAAGACAACTGGTAAGTCGCTTCATGGAAGGGGAGACTTCACTTGACGAGGAAAGACGAATCTACGATTATTTTAGATACGAGAAAGTGGCAGCAGAGCTACTTCCTCTGAAAGAAATGTTTTGTTCGATAAGTACACTCATGGAACCCAAACAGAAAGAAGTGCATCAGAAGAAACAAGCAACGTTTATCCTCCTTCATAGAAAACTGATAGGTATAGCTGCTTCAATACTCATTTTATTGGCAGTTGGAAGTATGGTATGGCATGCTCAACGGCAAGATTACTGCGAAGCATACATCTATGGTAAACACATCACTGATCCACAACTGGTAACAAAAGAGATTAGTGGGACATTACAAGACTTGCAACAAGAAGATGCTAACAACATAGATGATCAGTTGCACGATATCTTTCATCAATAATAGAAACTAATAAAGTAAACGTTATGAAACAACGATTATGCTTGATATTACTGCTGATGTTTACCTCAATTTGCATTCATGCACAGCAAGGTTTGAATGTTACTCCTCTCTTTCAAGGGAAGATAGTGCCTCATGGTGATTTAATCGATGTGAGAGCAAAAGGAAGAGCTGTCAGTAAGTATAAACTTGATTACTATCATAGCATTCGCTTCAAAGCTTCTGAACAGCAACGGGCAACAGTGTTCGAACTGGTTGAACGAGACCATAAGAATGCTATTGGAGCAGAACAAACTATGAAGAAGGGAACCTTTACGCTCATCCTTGCCTTACCTGCGCAAGGAGCATTACACAAATACCTCTGTTATTTAACACAACAAAGAGGGCGCACACTTACCATCACATTGGTTTATATGGAAGGGAAGGTTTCAAGTATAACAGAACTTAAAAAATTAATACAATAAAAATCAAAGCTTATGAAAACTATCTTACTTAGCATGTTGCTAACTTACAGTTCATCTGCTCTCGCATCCGTAAGTATCAATGACACACTAACAGTTGAGGAACCACGACAGGTAAAGATTATCACAAACGATTCTCTACAACATATCGAGGTGCTGGGGAGTAAGGATAATCCCACTTACCGATACGTGAACACCATTCAATTGGTGGATAGCAACTACGTGAGCACTTCGTCAATCAATGAGAAATCATGGGATTTCTCTATTGCAGGGTTTAATAAACCTAAGGATAGCAACCGCACAATAGAGTTTGCTACTCGATTAGCTTTCGGTTTCAACAGTGCGCCTGGGATTCCTCATGCTGCAGATATACAACCTTTCAAGTCATGGGAGATATGGTGGATTATTGCTGACTGGGTATATAAGCCATGGCGTAGCAATCATAAATTTTCAGTAGGAGTAGGTGTTGACTGGCGTAACTATCGCATTACGGGCAACCAACGATTTGTAAAAGATAACAACGTTGTGTCACTTACCAGCTATCCCACAAATAGTAGCCCTAAGTTCTCACGCATTAAGGTCTTTAGTGTTAACTTCCCACTTACCTACGAGTATGATGGGAAATACTTTGGTTTCACGCTCGGACCTGTTATAAATCTCAACACATATAGCAGCTTGAAGACTCGTTATAACCTTGATGGACATAAGATCGAAGACGAAAACAGTGGTATTCGCGTGAAGCCTGTGACCATTGACTTTATGTGTTCTGTCAACTTTAATGGTGGTCCTGACTTCTATGTGAAGTATAGTCCATGCGACTTAATGCGTAACGGATATGGCCCAAAGTTCAAAACTCTCTCATTCGGTATATTACTTCGTTAACACCACGAACAATATCAAACAAACAAAAAACTTCGAAAGCTATAGGCTTCCGAAGCTTTTTTATCTCTTAGCGATTATAAAGGTTTATAGGTGCAAGTCATGCCCCATACGGTCACGCTTCGTCTTTAAATAACGATAATCGAACTTATTAGGAGCTATCTCGATGGGTACGTTCTCAGTAATCTCAAGTCCGTAAGCCTCTAAACCGACACGCTTTGTGGGGTTATTCGTCATCAATCGCATCTTATGAACCCCGAGGTGGCGTAGCATCTGAGCCCCACAACCATAATCACGCTCATCTGGTCGGAAGCCAAGATGTATATTCGCCTCAACCGTATCAAGTCCTTCATCCTGCAATTTATACGCTGCTATCTTATTCATCAGACCGATACCGCGCCCCTCTTGTTGCATATAGATGATAACCCCCTTGCCCTCTTTCTCTATCATTTCCATCGCTTTATGGAGTTGTTCGCCACAATCACAACGCTTACTACCAAGAATATCTCCTGTCGCACATGACGAATGAACACGAACAAGAATAGGCTCATCATCCTTCCAAGAACCCTTTATCAGTGCCATGTTTTCCAGCCCATTAGCCTGACGGAAAGGTATCAATCGGAACGTACCATACTGTGTCGGAAGTGCTACCTCATCGCCTACTTCAATGCTAGACTCCTTCTTCAATCGGTAAGCAATGATATCTTTTATACTGATAATCTTCATCCCCCACTCCTTAGCACGCTTCTGAAGATCAGGCATACGAGCCATAGTTCCATCTTCATTCATAATCTCCATCAACACACCAGCAGGGTAACAACCTGCGAGTTTACAGAGATCTACAGCTGCTTCGGTATGTCCAGAACGGCGTAAGACACCATTGTCTTGAGCATAAAGAGGGTTTATATGCCCCGGACGACCAAAGGTTTGAGGAGTTGAATTAGGGTCTGCTAACGCCTTAATGGTTGCAGCACGATCATGTGCAGAAACGCCCGTTGAGCATCCTTCTAACTTATCCACTGTCACCGTGAAAGGCGTCCCTAACATAGATGTATTATCAGATACTTGATGTGGCAAGTCCAACTCATCAGCTCGAGAAAGAGTTACTGGCACACATAAGACACCACGAGCATTCTTCAACATAAAGTTTACTTTCTCTGGTGTTATCATCTCTGCCGCCATGATGAGATCACCTTCATTCTCGCGATCTTCATCATCTACGACTATAACAAACTTTCCTTCACGGAAATCCTTTAGTGCATCTTCGATGCTATTAAGTTTAAACTCTTCCATATCTTGTTACTGATTATTATTGTTTTCTACTCTCAACACCCATCCTCCATGCGCTTCAATCTCTGCTATAATCTCGTTATTACAGGTCGTAATTGTACGTAAATCATTATAGAGACGGAGCCTGAAACGCCACATTCTTATATAGAAGAATATACCTGCGGGGACGATGATTGCCGAAGTTATGTTCATCCATCTGCGATCAAACGGACGTGTATGTGCTTTAACTGCAAGGATCGGATACTTATTTAAAGAGGTGAGGATTACTCTGTTTCGGGTGTTTCCTAATTCTTCAATAATGCTCTCCAACTCTGCATTTATATTCTCAATAGTATGATCGGCATGGTAACGGAAGAACACTTTAACCACATTTGGCAGTGCTTTAAGGTTGCGCGACTGAGAGTAACGGGCTATCTTTCCATTCATACTCCTCAATTGCTCGGCTATCTTAATATAGTCAGGATCATTGATAATAACCTCCTTGCTGGCTATACTACGCTTAATACGTAAGCCTAACATACGCCTCAAAGCGTTCTTATAAGCGTCAGCATTGAATACTGCCGAATCATTATTTGCTTTATAAGTAAAGAATGCCGCCATCGGAACTAACACTGCCATGGATAGTCCACGACCAAACCATATAGCCCAATCTCCCTGTCGGGACATGCGGTAACCAGTGTTATCAAGGATGTAATAAACGATGAATACCAACACACTCACTATAATTGGTATTCCCAAACCACCCTTTCGGATGATAGCACCCAACGGTGCGCCGATGAAGAAGAAGACGATACAAATAAGCGAAATAGTAAACTTGTTGATAAATTCTATCTCATGTTGTCGTATCATCTTATCGCCATCGCTGGTGATCATAGACTTGAAGTCGAGGTCGCTAACCTCCTGTTGAACGGTCGATAAAGCCTGATCTACGACCAGTCGTCGTTGATCAGCTGGAAGCCTCTTATATAATGAATCGATATCGAACTTCTTGTTATCTGCTATCTTAATAGCCTGCTTCTTATCCGCAGAAGATAGCTTGGGAACAGGGTAATAAAGCGATTGCGCATCTTTGTAATAAGCCTTTCCTACACTGTCATATACATGCACTAACGAGTCCTTGTCATGGCTTATCTTCTCCAGACTCTTCGTTCGCGCATCACTCGAAATACCTGTAGCATCAGTCAAATTAAAGTCTCCGTCGAAATCTAAGACTATATGTTTATGGGCGAAAGTTTCCCTTCGGTAAGGTACACTCGCACTATTTCCCATCTCTTGCGAACGCATGTTCTCGAACCATTCACCACTCCATAAGTTCAAGACGAGGTGCTTCTTTTCAGCCGTAGACTGCAACATCCCAGAGTCTGCAAGGATGATTGCTTGATCCTCATAACTATCTGTCATGCGGTACACCATTATATTATAAAGGTGTCCACTTTTCATGTCTTTTCGCTCAACATATAGATTCGTCTGTGGGATACCATCGTAGAAAACACCCTCAGGGATCTCTAATTCAGGACTTTTATGCCGCATAGAAATAAGCAGTTGAGCCATATTCTTCTGTGCCATAGGACCTATATTGTTTTGGAAATAGAATGAAGCTCCGGCGATGATAACGCTTATCACGATCAGACCACGGAATGATTGAATCAACGAAATACCTGCCGATTTGATTGCAGTAAGCTCCGAACTCTCACCAAGGTTACCGTATGCTATCAGTGAAGAGAGGAGGATTGCAAGTGGAAGAGCCTGTGGAACCATCATCAAACTCATATACCAAAAGAACTGTCCGAGCACCTCCATCGACAATCCCTTACCTATCAAGTCATCCACATAACGCCACAAAAACTGCATCATCAGCACGAACAAACTGATAAAGAACGTTCCTGCGAAGAGCATACCAAACTGTTTGGCGATGAAGATATCTAATTTCTTGATACGAAACATGTACTGTCTTAGGATTGTTTACTGCTTTTATTTTCCTTGCAAAAGTACATAAAAATATCATAGTAAAGGTCTTTTTTAGTATTTTTATTCTTTTCTCAAAGCCATCATAACGGCTTCTAAAAACGGAGTTATAACCCATCAATATTGTTATCAGTCACTAACCGCAATTTAAAAGAGCCTTTCCTTACAGAAAGGAAACACCCTTCTCACATCGAACTAGGCGTTTCTTCAATTCAAAGAGAGGCTTCCTTCGATGTCAAGAGAGGCTCTCTTCAATGCAAGGAAACGCCCTCTTCAAATCAAGGGAACGCTCCCTTGGGTTGCTAATGCTACTACTTACTTCTTCTATCAACCTCTATCAGCATTCTTCTTCATCGATCATTAGCATTAGACAAAAACCTTATCTGGGTTATAAAAAAGTTGAATAACATTTGTAAGTATCATTTTTTTTCTATACCTTTGCAACCGCTTTAGGACACTAAGGCGCGTTGGATGGCGGGATAGCTCAGCTGGTTAGAGCGTCGGATTCATAATCCGGAGGTCGTG
>ERZ772807.2131-NODE-2131-length-10524-cov-6.853663_pt1 | contig 10524 bp, 9 predicted proteins | sample MGYA00511472_ERZ772807 | MGnify/ENA primary metagenome ERZ772807 (study PRJEB29015, sample SAMEA2737947) | human oral metagenome | biome: human oral; feature: human-associated habitat; material: dental | place: China | collected 2039 ...
CATTGATTTTTCCTCCTTTTGGTCTAATGACCCCCAGACTTTGCAAGGGGTAAGTGAGGTTCGCTCACAATAAACCATTATACTAGAAAAACTGACAGATAGCAAGTAAAAAAGATAAAAGTGAAAAAATAACTTTATTACTTAGAAATAACATCATCTTTGAGTTCCAAAGCTCTGGCCATCTCTTTCAAAATGAAAAATAGCAAAAAGCTGGCTAGTACTAAAATGAGCCCTAAGTAAAGGAAGGCTACTACAAATCCTAGATAGTCAATCAACCATCCCGTCAGAGGAAAAATGATGATCATACTTAGGCTGAACATCATAGAGTAGACACTTAGCATGGTTGCCCGTACCTCGCTTGGGAGTCGCTTTTGTAAATCATTATCAAAAATCGGCTGAAAGAGAGCATATAAGGCGTTACTGATCCAATAAACCAAAATATAAATCAGTGGCGTACCAAAATAGGAAAGCAAATAAGTTCCTCCCGTCAAGAGTACAAGAATTGGAAAGAGTTTTAAGGCTGAATACCTCTTTCCAATCTTACTTGCTAGATAAACTGCCCAGATATTCAAAACACTGCCGATTAACATGACCATCGAAATCTGCCATCCTTCTAAGTCCGGCAGTTGATTTTGATAGTAAAAATAAAACATGCACATCAGTGTCCCGATGATTTGGGAAAGAATCATCCAACTAAAAAGACTGGGGTTTCTCCGCAACTCCTCTTTGACAGTCCAGATTATTTTTTTCATTGTCAGACGCTCAGATTTTTGTGCTTTAACACTAGGCTCTTTTAGCATCCAAGTTAGGAAAAGAACGATTATAGAAGTAACAATCATGATATAGTAGGTCAAGTGCAATTGACCATGGACAAAAAATCCCGCTAAAACGGTCCCCAAAGACCGAGTTCCTTCTGCTACTCCTGACATAAAACTTGAGATAGACAAGTAGCGCTCTTTTAATCCAGCCTCCACGGCCGAATCATAAACCATGGCTGCACTCGTCCCCGAATCAAAATTATAAGACAAGGCACTCACCACCATCGCGAGTGCATAAATCCAAAAATTACCTTTCCCTAGTAACATGAGAATAGACGACGCAATCCCAGCAATCCGACTGAGATAAAGATTGGTTTTATATGAATAGCGGTCAGCTAACATTCCAGAGGGAATTTCACAAATGACACTGGTGGCATGAAAAATACTTTCCAACAAACCAATCTGCCAAAGTGACATCCCATTTTGACTGAGAAATAGAATCCAAAAGCTAGTAATGCCCAAAAGGCAAAAAATTCCACCCCAGCCATGAGACCGATATTCTTCCGATAATTTGGTATAAACATCATTTCTCCTTTAACAAGTGTATATATCCTTTTGTCTGTCACTTGTTAATCCTGACTTTACATGTTCCTCACCTTTTCCTTCAAGTATTATGGTGTTTTGAAAAAACGCCTATTGTGGCGTTTTCATCTTTTTATGGTTTGATACGGTGCAACATACGTGGGAATGGAATAGCTTCACGGATGTGTTTTGTACCTGCTGCGAAAGTGACCATACGTTCAATACCGATACCAAATCCACCATGTGGTACTGTACCATATTTACGAAGGTCAAGGTAGAATTCATATTCTGTACGATCCATTCCAAGTTCTTCCATTTTAGCAACAAGGGCATCGTAGTCTTCCTCACGCATAGAACCACCAATGATTTCTCCATAACCTTCTGGGGCAAGCAAGTCTGCACAAAGTACGCGCTCTGGATTTCCAGGAACTGGTTTCATGTAGAAGGCCTTGATAGCTGCTGGGTAGTTCATGACAAATGTTGGCACACCAAAGTGGTTTGAAATCCATGTTTCGTGTGGTGAACCAAAGTCGTCGCCATGTTCCAAATGCTCGTAGTCTGCATCTTCATCGTTTTCATGCTCTTGCAAAAGATCAATGGCTTGATCGTAAGTGATACGTTTGAAAGGCTCTGCAATGTAGCGTTTCAAAAGCTCTGTATCACGTTCCAAGGTTTCCAAGGCTTGAGGCGCACGATCCAAAACGCCCTGAAGAAGAGCTTTAACATAAGCTTCTTGCAAGTCAAGTGACTCATCGTGTGTCAAGTATGAGTACTCTGCGTCCATCATCCAGAACTCAGTCAAGTGACGGCGCGTTTTTGATTTTTCAGCACGGAATACCGGACCAAAGTCAAAAACACGACCAAGAGCCATAGCCCCTGCTTCTAGGTAAAGCTGACCTGATTGGCTCAAGTAGGCTGGTGTTCCAAAGTAGTCTGTTTCAAAGAGTTCTGTTGAATCTTCTGCTGCGTTTCCTGAAAGAATAGGGCTATCAAATTTCGTGAAGCCGTTCTTGTCGAAAAACTCATAAGTTGCATAGATGATGGCATTACGGATTTGCATCACAGCAACTTGCTTACGAGAGCGGAGCCACAAGTGACGGTTGTCCATCAAGAAGTCTGTTCCGTGTTCTTTTGGTGTGATTGGGTAGTCTTGAGATTCACCGATCACTTCGATGTCTGTAATATCGAGTTCATAACCAAACTTAGAACGTTCGTCTTCTTTGACAATTCCTGTCACATAAACAGAAGTTTCTTGACTCAAGCGTTTGATGGTGTCAAATTTTTCAAGACCTACCTCTTCACCAAATTTTTCTACAAAGTTTGGTTTAAAGGCTACACCTTGGAAGAAGGCTGTTCCATCACGCAATTGCAAGAAGGCAATTTTCCCTTTTCCTGATTTGTTGGCAACCCAGGCTCCGATGGTCACTTCTTGACCAACGTAGTCTTTTACATCAATAATTGTTACACGTTTTGTCATAATCTATCTTCCTTTTTTCGTTTAACTTGTCCGAAGACATCATTACCCACTATTTTACCATAAATAGACTGCGATAGCTAGGTTCTACTAGAGAAAAATCGCGAGATTTTCGTTACAAAAATCTTCGCTAAAACAGCGAAGATTCTATGTTTTATTTTTCCATAAATTGATGCAAACGGCGAATAGCTTCTTTTAATGTATCCAAGTCTGTGGCATAGCTGAGACGAACATTTTCTGGCGCCCCAAATCCAGCTCCTGTAATCAAGGCAAGGCCGACTTCTTCGAGAATAGCCGTTGTAAAGTCTGTCACATCGGTATAACCCTTCATCTCCATCGCTTTTTTGACATTTGGGAAGAGATAGAAGGCTCCTTGGGGCTTGACAACTTCAAATCCTGGTACTTGGCACAATAGAGGGTAAATAGTGTTCAAACGTTCCTCAAAAGCTTGGCGCATGGTTTCGACAGAGTCTTGTGGTCCAGTCAGGGCTTCAATGGTAGCATATTGTGATACAGCAGTCAGGTTTGAGGTTGTTTGTCCTGTCAATTTGCTCATAGCAGCGATAATTTCAGGATTTCCCACAGCATAACCTACCCGCCAACCAGTCATGGCATAAGCCTTAGATACACCGTTAATCACGATGGTTTGCTTGCGAATAGCTTCTGACAGACTAGAGATTGGAACAAATTCGTTCCCGTTATAAACCAGACGACCATAAATATCATCCGCTAGGATAAGGACATCATGTTCAACCGCCCAATTTCCGATAGGCAAGAGTTCCTCACGAGAGTAGATCATACCGGTCGGATTCGATGGTGAATTGAGAACCAAGACCTTAGTCTTGTCTGTTCGAGCTGCTTCTAGCTGCTCTACTGTTACTTTAAAGTGATTGTCTTCCTTGGCCTGGACAAAGACTGGCACTCCTTCTGCCATTTTGACTTGATCTCCATAGCTGACCCAGTATGGTGTAGGGATGATGACCTCATCACCTGGATTGACTACAGCCATAAAGAAGGTGTAGAGAGAGAACTTGGCACCAGTGGCAAAGGTAACCTCGTTAGCTGCTACGGAATACCCATAGTAGCGTTCAAAATAGGTATTAACCGCCGCTTTTAACTCTGGTAGGCCTGAAGCAACTGTATAGAAGGAAGCTCGTCCATCTCGAATCGCTTCTATCGCTGCATCCTGAATGTTTTCAGGAGTATGAAAATCAGGCTGTCCCAAGGTTAAGAAAAGAACATCTTTTCCCTGAGCTTTTAATGCTTTGGCTCTTGCATCACTGGCTAGAGTGACGCTTTCTTCCATTTCTAGTACACGTTTGGATAGTTTCATATGCCCTCCTTATTGGATCACTGCTCCTGTTTCAAAGTCGACCAGATAGTACTGGTTTCCTGACTTGACTTCCCAAATCGGCTTGTCCTGATAACGACCAAAGGTAATCTTGTCAATGTCGCTAGCTCCTTTTTCCCTCGAAATCGTCGCTGCCTTGTCTTGAGAAATCCCCTTATCAAGCTGATAAACATAAATCTTGTGGTCATTCTTTTCAATCAGTACGGCAATGGCCTCTTGCTTTTTATTATGTCCTAAAACGCTGTAATAACCTTCTAGTCCATTATAAAAATCAACCTGATCTGCCTTTTCCAATTCCGCATACTGCTTGGCCAGTTTTTCTCCTTCAACTCTAGCATCTTGATAGGGTTTCATGCTGAGTGATATCAGATAAAGGAAGGAAGTCGTCATGACTAGTACTACCAGAGAAATGCCGATTCCATACTGTAAAAGTAGCTTGTTTTTTGCTTTTTTTTGTCTTAGTTTCACTCGTCTATTTTACCATCTCTCCTCCTTTATTACAAGTGAAGACAGGAACATTCTAAGATTCTTTTCCTATAAAATGTAAGTTCTTGTTTTTCTCTCTCATTATTGATAAAATAACCTTATGAAACAATATTTGAAAGAGAAATTTTCCGATAATCAATTAGACTTAAAAACAACTATCGTCCTCAATAAAGCAATGCGAACTTTTAAACCTTATGAAACTAAGGCTGCCAAAGAACACGGACTAACCCCTACTCAATTTTCCGTTCTGGAAACCCTCTATAGCAAGGGGGAACTGCGCATTCAGGATTTGATTGAAAAAATGCTGGCCACTTCTGGAAACATGACTGTTGTCATTCGAAATATGGTTCGAGATGGGTGGATTTCTAGAACTTGTGACCCCAAGGATCGTCGATCCTTTTTCCTGAAATTAACACCTGCAGGACGCAGAAAAATCGAAGAGGTTCTTCCTGACCATATCGATTCTATCGTAGAAGCACTCAGCATCTTGGAAGATGGCGAAAAGGAAGACTTAATCCGCATTTTAAAAAAATTTAAAAATTTGTGAGCAAAATTATTGCTAATTAGTATCATTTGTTGTAACATAGATGGTAACAAAAGAGTTCGCTCTTTGAATTTTTTACTAAAGGAGACACATCATGTCTAAAAAAGTACTATTTATCGTCGGATCACTACGCCAAGGTTCTTTCAACCACCAAATGGCCCTCGAAGCTGAAAAAGCACTTGCTGGAAAAGCGGAAGTTAGCTATCTTGATTACTCAGCTGTTCCTCTCTTCAGCCAAGATTTGGAAGTTCCAACTCATCCAGCTGTAGCTGCTGCTCGTGAAGCAGTCCTTGCTGCAGATGCAATCTGGATCTTCTCTCCAGTCTACAACTTCTCTATCCCTGGAACAGTGAAAAACTTGCTTGACTGGCTCTCTCGTGCCATTGATTTGTCTGATACACGTGGTGCTTCTGCCCTCCAAGACAAGTTTGTTACTGTCTCATCTGTAGCCAATGCCGGTCACGAACAACTCTTTGCGATTTATAAAGACCTCTTGCCATTTATCCGTACACAAGTCGTTGGTGACTTTACAGCTGCTCGTGTCAATGACTCTGCTTGGGCAGACGGAAAATTGGTGTTAGAAGAAGCAACTGCTTCATCACTTGCAAAACAAGCGGACGACCTTCTTGCAGCCATCAACTAATCCAGCAAAAACCAGCTCATTCGAGCTGGTTTTATGCTTGTTTCACAAAGACGAGTTCTAAGTCACTGGATAAATCAGGTTGGTAGTCAAAACCTGCAAAGCGGAGCTTGCGAGCTTGTTCAACAGTTTGAACTTGCCCCTCTATCAAGGCGGTCAAAAAGGCGCCGCGAGCTTTTTTTGAAATAGTTGAGTGGATTTTCAACTGACCACCCTTGTCCTCCATAAATTTGAAGGTCACCATCTTTTCTCTGATTTTCTTCGAAAATACAGTTTCAAACTCTGATGATAGGAGGGAGAATATCAAATCCTCATCCTCTAGTGCCTCATCGTAGGCTGACTTCCAATGACTCTTTAAAGTCTTACCAGTGACTTTTAACTTCATCAAGAAGTCCAAACGGTGAGGAGCCATGGGAGATAGGGCTGGAACTACGCCATACAAAGCCGAGGTAATCAGAACATGATCTTCAAGATAGGCTTGTTCAGCCTTGGTTAACTCATCTCGTTTGATGTGGCGATACATGAGACCATCGAAAAGTTTCAAGGCTGGATAATGTTTAGCCCTGTGATCTTTTAAAGCTTGAATATGGCCGTACTCTTCTTCTGCTTTCTCGGCAGATACCTTATAAAAAGTCTCTAATTCACTAGCTGAGTAATGCGCCAGTGAGTCAAGGACTGCCTGACTTTCTTCACTCAAGGGGAGCGCTTCGATACAAGGATGGTCTGTGTTCATTTCTTTTGCTGTTGGGATTAAAATTTTCATATTGTTAGTGTAGCATATTTTTCAATCACGACCAAGAATTTCATCTTAAAAACCTCGGTTCATACCGAGGTTTCTCTGTTTATTTTGGCCATCCTTACCAGATAGCCACGAGAACAAGGGCTGTGCCAGCTAAGCTTGTTAAGATAGATAAGAATTTATCTTTTTTCTCCTTGAACTGAGAAAACCTATTTTTATACTCAATGAAAATCAAAGAGCAAACTAGGAAGCTAGCCGCAGGCTGTACTTGAGTACGGCAAGGCGACGCTGACGTAGTTTGAATTTGATTTTCGAAGAGTATTATTGTACTTTAAAGGTCTTGAGATAATTATCTTTTCCAACTTGACCTTCAAAGGATTGGCCATTTTCAAGGTAAGGAAGGTCGTCTGACACTGAAGCCTTGACCTTATAAATCTTGCCATCAACTTTAAAGAAGTAGACAGTGTCACCCTTGATAACAGCTGATTTAAGGTCTGAGACGATTCCCTTAATGTTTTCTACCGTTTCATTATCCAGCTCGAGGTCATTTTTATTGGCATATTTGCTGAGGAGTTCATCTACCGTAGCTGCTACAATGACGTTTTGGTACTCCACTGCATCAACCAAAGCATACTCCTTGACCAAGCCTGCATTGTCCTTCAAGCCCATGATATAGAGTGGTTTGTCATTGAGATTAACAAGGATAGGAAAAGTAGCCTTGTAGGCCTTCTCCTGAACGGCTCCTTCAGCTGAAGCACGGGCAGATTCTTCGGTTGCTGAAGCTAGATTGTACTTGGTGATTTCACCAGTGCGCATATTTTCAAGGATAAATCCTAGATTACTTTCATCAGCATTGGCTGAAGTCACACCTGTGTAGAGATAAATGTCATTTCCGATAGAAAGATAGTTATAGCCCTCTGTCGTTTGGGTAACGTTTTTCTTAGAAATCAAGGCATTCCAGAAGCCATCTTTATACTTGCCGTTGTAGTTGATTTGTTCGATGGTTTCTTCTGCTGGATAGACACGATCCACCCATTCTGGGACTTCATCCAAGCTGTATTCCTTGGTTTCTCCACTAGTAGCATCCAAGATGATAACGGATGAAGGGCGAGGTACTCCTAGACCAAACTGTTTTTGATAAACGGTTGCTACATAGAAGGGATTGCCTTCATCATCCACCTCAAAGGAGGGCGTTTTAAAAATCTTGGTTGGGTACTTAATCCGAAGATGACGTTTAACATCGCGGTTAAAGTACTCGGAGTCTGAATACTTCATTGGCGTTTTTAAATCCACCAATTCCGCATTTCCTGTCACCATATCAACCTTGATATACTCGCCAATTCCCTTGGACTGATTATTAAACCATTTGATCGAGTCGGCATACTCCAAAGGAGTCACACGATAAGGTTTGCCATCAACCGTCAGCTGGGTATAAGTGTCTGCTGCTACGTACTGGGAGACCTTATCCGTCAGAGAGCCTAGATAACGGTCTCCAATCTTTTCTGCAGTGCTCCGATCTAGGATTGGAACCTTACTGGTATCACTCTTAGGAAAATCTTTAAAATCTTTTTCTGTGATAGACACCACATTAGCATAATTTTTTGCTTGGAAAAAGCTAGAGGTTACTAGGCTTACCAGACCAGCAAGGGCAAAGATAAGGCCCGCAGCCAGCAACAATCCTCCACCTAATTTATTAAAATGAAATCCTTCTAGATTGAGATCTTTGGCAGCCTTACCATGACGTACATGAACAGTTTTGAGGAGATTGGTATCCTTGCGGAAACTAAACAAAATCCCCATCACCACCAGATGCCCACAGAGAAAGAAGATGAATTCCCAACTAGTAAGATTAAGTGGCGGCAAAAAGATATACCAAGTCGTTGCGATAAAAACAAGTTCAAAGAGTATGCGTTTCATCTGAGTTCCTCCTAAATAATCCGTCCTTCTAAATGATCCAATTCATGTTGGCAGATCTGAGCTGGAAAACCTGTTAACGTAATGGTCTGTTCCTGCCACTTGCTATCACGATAAGATACCGTAATCGTTTCATAGCGAGTTGTTGGTCGCACCCCAGTCAAGGACAAACATCCTTCCTCTGTCTCGTAAGGTCCTTTGTAGGAAAGGAGAATGGGGTTAAACATGACCATAGGAACCAAACCAAGATTAAAGATAATGACACGCTTCTGCACGCCAATCATATTGGCCGCTAGACCAACACAGGTCTCGCAATTAGCCAGCAGGGTATCCTGCAAATCCTTAGCCAGATAAAAATCTTCCTGACTTGCAGGTTTCGAGACCTGAGACAAGAATAAGACATCTCGGACAATTTTCTTTTCCATTCTCTTTCACTCCTTGCTATTTTACTTTATTATAGCACAAAAGGGAGCAACTCCTAGTCCTTTCCCTCAAATGCAAAAAAAGCCATCCGAAGATGACTTTCTTTTTAAATCGCGTTCTTATCAAGACCAAGTTTACGTTGAACAAACTTGACGATTTCGACGATAAGTATCATTGAGAAGCTTCCAGCTAGAACAATACCCCATTGTGACAAGTCTAGTTTGGTTACGTGGAAGATACCTTCAAGCGGTTCTACAACGATTGTTGCCATCAAGAGGATGAAGGATACCAAGATAGACCAGTTGAAGGTCTTAGACTTGAATGGTCCGACTGTCAAGATGGATTGGTAAACAGACTTGACGTTGTAGGCATGGAAGAGCTGAATCAAACCAAGTGTTGCAAAGGCCATGGTGAGGGCATCCGCATGAATGGCGTGATTATCTCCTACATGGACAGGATAAGCAATAGCAAGACCATAAACAGTCAAGACGAGTGCCCCTTGGAGTACACCTTGATAGATAATGGAACTCATGACCCCACCTGAGAAGAAGCTTGATTTGCGTCCACGTGGTTTGTGGGTCATAACACCTGGCTCAGCAGGCTCAACACCAAGAGCAATAGCTGGGAAGGTATCGGTTACCAAGTTAATCCACAAGAGATGAACTGGCTGTAGGACATCCCAACCAAACAAGGTTGATAGGAAGATGGTTAATACTTCAGCCGTATTGGCAGAAAGCAAGTATTGAATAGTCTTTTGAATGTTTGAGAAGACCTTACGTCCTTCTTCAACTGCGACGATGATGGTCGCAAAGTTATCATCTGCAAGAATCATGTCAGAAGCTCCCTTAGAAACCTCTGTACCAGTAATCCCCATACCGATACCGATGTCGGCTGTTTTCAGAGCTGGAGCGTCATTAACACCGTCACCTGTCATGGCAACAACCTTACCTTGGTTTTGCCAAGCCTTGACAATACGAACCTTGTGTTCCGGAGATACACGCGCATAAACAGAGTATTGACCAACGACTTTTTCAAATTCTTCATCAGAAAGTTCGTTAAGCTCAGCACCTGTCAAGACATGGTCTTCTGAGTCATTTTCATCGATGATTCCCAAACGTTTGGCAATGGCTTCCGCTGTATCTTGGTGATCACCCGTGATCATGATTGGACGAATTCCCGCTTCCTTAGCGACACGAACTGCTTCAGCTGCTTCGGCACGCTCAGGGTCAATCATCCCAATCAATCCAGTAAAGATCAAGTTGTTTTCCAGTTCTTCAGAAGTCAAGTTTTCTGGAATGCTATCAATAATCTTATAAGCACCTGCAAGGACACGCAAGGCTTGGTGAGCCATTTCAGAGTTGTTTGTGTGAATTAAGTAATTGACTTTCTCATCAATCGGAGCGACATCTCCAGCCTTATCACGAGCAACACAACGTTTCAAAAGTTGGTCTGGAGCTCCCTTAACCGCCACAAGGCATGTACCATCTGGCAATGGGTGAACTGTTGACATGAGCTTACGATCTGAGTCAAACGGTAACTCAGCTACACGAGGATATTTCTCTAAAAATCCTTTAACATCATAGCCCTTGTCCAAGGCATACTGGATGAAGGCT
>ERZ772807.2133-NODE-2133-length-10520-cov-132.464787_pt1 | contig 10520 bp, 10 predicted proteins | sample MGYA00511472_ERZ772807 | MGnify/ENA primary metagenome ERZ772807 (study PRJEB29015, sample SAMEA2737947) | human oral metagenome | biome: human oral; feature: human-associated habitat; material: dental | place: China | collected 2039 ...
TTTGGGCGAGGACGGCGTCAACGTCGTCTGAAATGGTGATGCCGGTTTTGATGCCTGATGCGAAGCCTGCGTCCAAGCCTAAGACTTCGGAGCCGGAGTGTTCGAGTGCGCCGGAGAGGACGGTGTCGGGATGGTTGTTGACGGCTTCAACCAGTACGTGCCCCATGCGGCCGTTGACGCCGGCGATGGCGATTTTTAATGCGCTCATGCGGTTTCCTTGTGATTATTGTGCGGTTTGGGCTGCTCTTTGTTCGGCTTGGAGGGTTTCGATGGATTTTTGGATGGCGTCGCCTTCTGCGCGGACAAGGACGTCGTTTTCAAAATAAACGGTGAGGTTGCTGCGGTCTTTGATGATGCCGTTGCGGCTGGTATTGAAGGTGTAGTCCCAGCGGTCGGCATGGAATGCGTCGCGCAGCAGCGGGGTGCCGAGCAGGAGTTGGACTTGGTCGCGGCTCATGCCTGCTTGGAGGGAGACGACGGCGCGGGGATCAAGTTCGTTGCCTTGGATGACTTTGAGTTTGTAAGAGGGGAACAGGGAAACGCGTTCGGCGCTGCATGCGGAAAGTCCGATGAGGGCGGCGAGGGCAAGACAGAGGGGTTTGTTCACGGATATGCCTTTCTGTTCGAATTCGGGTGGAAGGGTATCATTGCTTGAATATTTCGAAAAAGCAAACGATAATCATCTCTTTGATTATAATTTCAGCCAACTATCGTTTGTATGCAAACAGGACTTGTGGTTTTATTGCAAACCGCTATGGTGTAATGGGCTGAAATTGCGTATTATAACGTCTATTACTTTACAGGGATATTGAATATTATGGAAAAATTCAGCAATATTGCGCAATTGAAAGACAGCGGTTTGAAGGTTACCGGTCCGCGTTTAAAAATCTTGGATTTGTTTGAGTCTCATGCCGAAGAGCATTTGAGTGCTGAAGATGTGTACCGTATTTTGCTGGAAGAGGGTGTGGAAATCGGCGTAGCGACGATTTACCGCGTGTTGACCCAGTTCGAGCAGGCAGGCATTTTGCAGCGCCACCATTTTGAAACCGGCAAGGCGGTTTACGAATTGGACAAAGGCGACCACCACGACCATATCGTCTGCGTAAAATGTGGCGAGGTAACGGAATTCCACAATCCTGAAATCGAAGCGCTGCAAGACAAAATCGCGGAAGAAAACGGCTACCGCATCGTTGACCACGCGCTTTATATGTACGGCGTGTGCGGCGAATGCCAAGCGAAGAGCAAACGCTGATTCCCGTTTTAAAAGATGTTTGATGTTCAGACGACCTTGGATGAGAATTTGGGGTCGTCTGAAATTTTTTGCGGAACATGAACATCATGCCGTTGCAAATCAGAATAATATAGTGGATTAACTTTAAATCAGGACAAGGCGGCGAAGCCGCAGACAGTACAGATAGTACGGAACCGATTCACTTGGTGCTTCAGCACCTTAGAGAATCGTTCTCTTTGAGCTAAGGCGAGGCAACGCCGTACTGGTTTAAAGTGAATCCACTATACCTTAGGATTTTTAATGAGTATCCCCTTGCTTTACCCTAATGATTACACTTTTCCCGACCCGTTTTACGCGCTGGAAGAATGCGACGGCGTGGTCGGTATCAGCCGCGATTTGGATACGGGACGGCTGCTGTCGGCGTATCGGCAGGGGATTTTCCCGTGGTTCAGCGAAGACGGCTGGTTTTTTTGGTACACCATAGACCCGCGTGCCGTCATCGTGCCTGAAAATCTGCATATCGGGCGTTCGTTGGCGAAAACCTTGCGCAACAAACCCTATCGGGTAACGGTCAACCAATGTTTCGAAACCGTCATTGCACATTGCGCCGCCTTTCCGCGCCCCGGTCAGGACGGCACATGGATTGTTCCTGAGTTCCAAGCCGCTTATACCGAGCTGCACCGCTTGGGTCATGCGCATTCGTTTGAATGTTTCTATCCCGATGAAACAGGTCGTCTAAAACTGGCGGGCGGCTTTTACGGCGTACAAATCGGAAGGGTGTTTTACGGAGAATCCATGTTTGCCCTTGAGCCGAATGCCTCCAAAATCGCCTTTGCGCGAGCCGTCCCGTTTCTTGCCGGATTGGGCATCGAGTTGATTGACTGTCAGCAAGATACCCTGCATATGCATCGTTTCGGTTCGGAACCGATACCGTTCGCTGAATTTCAGACGACCTTGCAACGCTTGAATGTTTTGCCTTTGAAAGAAGCGTTGGGCGCGAGGGTGGTAGGTGGAACGTTGGAATAGCGGCAAGATATAGAGTCCGCTTCGAGTCAGAAGCGAATAGAAAAAAGGTCGTCTGAAACCCAATTTTTGGGTTTTCAGACGACCTTTGGATTATAGGAGGCAAGGGCAATACTTGTTTTGTCTTGCAGCAGGATTTTCGTCAAAACAGTTTTTGCGAGTCCAGCAGCAGGGTAACGGGGCCGTCGTTGCACAGGCTGACCTGCATATGTGTTTGGAAGCGGCCGGTTTGTACGTTCAAACCATGTCCGCGCAATAGTTCTGCGGTATGCAGATAGAGCGTTTGCGCCTGTTCGGCAGGGGCGGCTGCCGAAAAAGACGGGCGGCGGCCATTTCGTGCATCGGCATACAATGTGAATTGGGAGACCAGCAGGATTGAGCCGCCGACATCTTTGACGGACAGGTTCAATTTGCCGGCATCGTCTTCGAAAATACGCAGATTGGCGGCCTTGTCCGCAATATAGCGCGCATCTGCTTCGGTATCGTCGTGGGTAACGCCGAGCAATATCATCAACCCGTTAGCGATTTCTGCGTAGGTTTCCTTATGATTTCCGTCCAATACATCGACGCGGGAACAACTCACTTTTTGGATGACGGCTCGCATAGCGGTTCTTTATCTCTATTTCAAAAGATTGGTTGACGGCAGATTCAAATACAAAAGTGTTTCGACAGCAATGCAGGTAGAAAAGGTCGTCTGAAAAACGTTATGGTTTCAGACGACCTTTAGGTGGATTGCATCAATGCCGCAAAAAGAATCCGGCTTAATTTCCTTTACTTATCCGTTATAGGAAGCTTAAAGGTTATTTGGCAGGTTTGATGTCGGCTTTTTGCAAGAGCGCACGCATAGTGTCGTCAATGCGGGCAGTACTCAGGTCGCGGGCTATGTTGCCTTTGATTTCGTTAAAGGCAGGAACTTTGACATCGCGGCGGTCGTCAACGTAAAACACGGCGTAAGAATTACCGTCTTGCAGCGGTTCGGATGTCGCTTCACCTTTTTTCAGGTCTTTGACTGCTGCGTACAGAGGCGGTGCGGCTTCTTGCAAGTCTTTCAGCGGAACATAAGCTTGAGGAATACCGCCTGCTTTTTTGGCTTCTTCATCAATCGAATATTGTTTCAATACTGCGGCAAAAGCCTTCTTCGCCTTCAAATCGGCAGCAGCTTTTTGTCCGTCGGCTTTAGTTCGGGTAACGATTTCCCCTAGGCGTACTTCCTGACTGCCTTGGTAGAATTTGGCAAATTCATCGTAGGATTTTTTAATTTCTTGTTCGTTGACAGGATTTTTGCGCAATACGTCGATGGCCAGAGCTTGTCCGAGCAGGTCGTCTTCAAATGCCGCCCATTCTGTTTTGAAGGACGGTTTTTTGTCCGCACCTTGTTTCTTCGCATCTGCACGGGCTTGTTCGAGGGCTTTTTTGAATTCCGCACTTTGGTCCAGTTTGCGGCGTCTGGCTTCTTGCGCGATAACCGTGCTGATAACTTGGCGGTTGGCCAGCTCTTGTCGCAGTTGTGGAGAATCCTGGATTTGTTTGTTTTCAGCACGCAAGGCGGCAACTTGTCCGTCAATCACGCTGCTGTCGATGGCTTGTCCGTTGACGGTAACCAGAGTTTGGGCAAACAGGCTGCAGGATAGGGCGGCCATAACCAATGCGGCTGTAAAATGGGTTTTTCTCATAATCTTCTCTTTAATTTGAAACACTACGGATAATTCAATGGAAATATTCGTCGGGCGTTGCCGCCTTAATGCTCAAGGCATGGATGAAGCCGCCGGCAAACAGGTCTTGGAGCAGGTTTTGAACCATACGTTGGCGTTCGATACGTTTCATCCCGGTGAAAGCCTCGCTGACGACGGTTACAGCATAATGCCCCCCGCCTTTATTACCCGCGTGTCCTTTGTGCAAATGGCTGTCGTCTTGAAACTCGAATATCTGAGGATTTAGAGTTTTCAGGCGACCTTCTATTGTTGAACGCATATCCATTATTTAAAAACAGCTTTGTAGGGCTTAATTAAAACTTCCTCATATACGCCCGCAGCGACATAAGGATCTTGTTCCGCCCATTCTTGGGCTTCGTCAAGCGATGCGAATTGGGCGATGATAAGGCTGCCGGAGACGCGTTCGGGATTGTCGGGCAGAGGATTCGGTCCGGCTGTCAAAAGGCGCCCTTCGGCTTGCAGGGCTTCCAAACGTTTCAGATGATCGGGACGTGCAGCCATACGGGCTTCATGTACGTCGTCTGCATCAGTGGCCAAAAGCATATAATATTCCATTGCTTAATTCTCCTTTGGTAAATGTTTGCCCAAATAAATACCTTGAGCGATAAAGAAAGCGAACATCAGTCCGGTCGAACCGAACATCTTGTAATTCACCCAATGACTTTCAAACTGAGTGAATACAAACCAGTTGGCTATGCCCATAAATACGAGAAACGCTATCCAAGCATAGGTCAGATTATTCCAGACGGTATCGGACAATTCGAGTTCCTTGCCCATTGTAGCCTTAAGTCCGTTTTTTCCGGCAAGGTGGCTGAAAAGCAAGACCAGTGCACCTATCCAAAACAATACGGTCGGTTTCCACATGATGAATCGCGGATCTTTCAGCAGGATGGTCGCCCCGCCGAATACCACGATTAAAACCAATCCGACCCACTGCATCGTATCCAGCTTTTTAAATTTCCAATAGGTAAAAGCCGCCTGCAAAACACCGACTACCAAAGCTACGGCTGTCGCGGCAATCATGTCTTTCGTAACCGTATAAGTCAGAAAAAACAAAATTACCGCCAATAAATCACTCAGAATTTTCATATATAAAAAACAAAAATAAGGAAACCAAACAATCAAACGGCAATCATACAGGCAGCCGCGGTTTTTTGCATTACCGTAAATCTCAAACTTTGGTTTGTTTGATATGCCATCGGTTTGTTGCAGGGTTTTAAAAATGCAAATGGAATGATAAAATAAGTTCCCGATAGATTTGTAAAAAAGAAACACACCGATGCAAACAGCAACGGTTTATGACATTTTTGATAACATAAATGACAGTGTTACTTGGCAGATTAGGGACTTAGACTATATCATAACGTAATATATCGTAATAGACGGTTAAGTACTCGGCAGTACCGCAGGATTCATTTCATAGGGGACAAGTTTTGAAGAAACATTACAAAATCAAACTTATCGCAGCTTCCGTTGCCTTAGCGGTTTCGGTGGGTGCAAGCGCAGGGTTGGGCGGTTTAAATGTTCAATCGCATTTGGGTGAGCCGTTTTCCGGCAACATCACCGTAACCGGAGAAGAAGCACAGGCATTATTTAACGGCGGCAAGGCTTCCGTATCGAATGCCAACCTCAGAACCAGCGTTCACAGAGCGGGCGATCGTGCGGTCATCAATATCCGTTCGGCTAAAGCCATCAAAGACCCTGTGCTGATTTTCCAAGTCAGTACCGGCGCTCAATCTCGAGAATATACCGCAATCATCGATCCGGCTGATTACTCGGTCAAGGGCGACAGTACGCCCCGCGTTCGTCAGGAGCTGCCTCCCGCATACGCTTCCCAGCAGATAGACCGTCAAGCTGCGCGCGAACGGATTAACCGTGCGCTGCGTAGTGGAAATGCGTCTGCAGATGTTGCGAATAATACGCGTAAAGACGGAATCGACAATAAAAAGTCAAAAAATGCCCAAACACAGCCTAAACAGACGCAAAATGCAGCCTCTTCTGTACAGGGCGAGCCGCGTTATGGCAAACGACATTTAGTCAAACAGGGTGAAACCCTGACTGAAATTGCGACCCGTATCCGTCCTCAAGGAATGACGGTCGAGCAGGCAATACAGGCATTGGTAAAAGCCAACCCTGGTGTGTTCATCAATAAAAATGCCGACCATATGTTGGCTGGCAAAGTATTGAATATCCCGACCCAGTTCGATATGAAACAGGCAGCCGCTAAACAGGCCGCCGAGAAGCCTCTTGTGTCTGATAAACAGCAGCCGCAGACCGCAGCAGCATCTAAAGCATCGTCTGAAAAATCAGAAGCTGCCAAAACTAATGCATCTGCGGAAAATAAGGCAGGTGAAAATAAGGCTGGCGAAGAGGCTAAATCAAACAAAGAAGCCAAGTTTGAACAACAACCAGCACAAGTAACCGCTTCCGCTCCACAGGATGCAACACAAGAACAAGCTGCTTCATCTGTAGGCACTGAGGAAGTATTACAACCCGGCATCGCAGAACAAACCGCTGCAAGTGAAACAGCAAAATCTACGCCGGAAGCCCAAGTTGAAGAAGCTTTGGCTGCTCAGCAAAATTCCGCTGCTCAAAGTGAAGCAGTAGAAGAGTCGTCTGAAGATGGCGGATTATGGCGCTGGCTGTTAATCGGCGGCGGTGCGCTGTTGGCATTGTTGCTGTTACTGAAAGCTTTGGGCAAACGAAAAGCAGCTGCTGTCGCGCCTGTCGTACCTGTTCCTTCTGCAGGATATGACGAAGAAGATGACGACATTAGCTTTGCAGAAACCGTGATAGCTGACGAGGCGAAGCCCGAACAGTTTGTTCAAGCGAAAGCTGTTCCGGCAGAAGAGCCTGACGGACTGTCTATCGAGGATGATTTTGACGACGAGGCTTTTTTTGTACAGCCCAATGCAGCCAAAGAAGCCGCTGAAGATGAGATCAATATCAATATCGATGATATTGACGATAAGCACGTCGGTATCGTATCCAGCGCAGTTACCGTGGATGAGGAAACGGAAAAACGCCGTGATTTGGATTGGGACTCAGTTGAATCGACAGAAAGCGTATATGAGCCCGAACCGGAGAATCCGTATCAACCGGTTTCAGTAGTTATAGAAGGCAGACATCAAGAAGAAGCAGTAGAAGAGCCTGATAATACAGCTCATATTCAGCAATTTGATGAGGTTCAGTCAAACTTTGGCACGTCTTCCCATGACGCCAATGAAGAAACCAAAGAGGCGGATGCCTCAGTAGGTGAGGAAGAATATTCTTATACCGAACCCGCCGTTGCGGAAGAAGTTTCTGATTTGGAGTTTGACTACGAAGCTTCCGATGCTTCTGAAGTTCAACAGCAGGAGCAGACTGTTGGCGCAGAAGATGTCAAAGGCTTTGAAGAAGCAGAAGAAGGATGGGATTTCTTCTCGGAAAAAATCGAATCCCAACCTATCGAGCCTCTGCCTGAGTTCACAACATCTGAGCAAACATCGTCTGAAAAATTAAATGAAGACGAGGCTTTAGAGTTTGCTTCCGTTGATACCTCAGTCGATGAAACCGTAGCCGAAGAGCCTTTTGAAATCAAACAAGATGAAGGCATTACCTTCCAAGAAAGCGATGAAGATTTCGGATTGGCAGATTCTCAAGGTAATGAAGTAGAAGAGACCATCGAATGGGAAAACCTAACAGTTGATGAAGAAGTAAGCAAGTCGGCATTTGACTCAGGCTTTATTTCCGAATCCGTCGGAATGACTGCTCCTTTGGAAGCCAAATACGAATTGGCAAAAATGTATGTCGAAATTGGAGACCCCGGTGCGGCGCGTGAAACTTTGCAAGAGCTGATGGAAGAGGCTACCGGCGATATCTTAGATAAAACCAAAGCCTTGTTGGCAGAGCTAGGCTGATTAATCCGACAATCACTTTCTTGAAAGAAAAATAAAGATGCCGTGTCTAAAAGCGGCATCTTTTTTATTGCTATACTGTCGGATAAGCAATTTTCGCATGATTTTGTTCGAATATAGAACCCTCACATGATGTTTCCTTCTTCAAATCAGCCCACCGTTTACCGTTGGGCATTAACCCTATCTTATGATGGCAGCCGATTTTACGGCTGGCAAAAACAAGCTGGCGGCTTGCCTACTGTTCAGACGACCTTAGAATATGCACTCAGCCAAATTGCGGGTGAAACCATCCGAACCATAGTCGCCGGACGGACGGACACAGGCGTACACGCGACTGCGCAAGTCATCCATTTTGATACCACAGTAGTCCGTCCCGAGCAGGCATGGGTGCGGGGCGTCAATGCTTATCTTCCCGAAGGTGTGGCTGTATTGTTCGCACAGCAAGTCGCCCCACATTTTCACGCCCGCTTTGACGCATACGGTAGAAAGTATCGTTACCTTTTGGAATCATCTCCCGTCCGCTCCCCGATATTGCAAGGTAGGGTAGGGTGGACGCACCTCAAACTCGATCCTGACAAAATGCAGCAGGCGGCACTCTTATTAGAAGGCGAACATGATTTCTCTAGTTTTCGTGCCGCCGAATGCCAAGCAAAATCACCCGTTAAAACCCTATACAGTGCAAAAATCAGCGGTACGCCGCAACTCCTCAAACTGGATTTGCACGGCAATGCCTTTCTGCACCATATGGTGCGTAATATTATGGGCGCGTTGGTTTATGTCGGTAGTGGTAGACTGAGCGTTTCTGAATTCCAAGCCTTAATTGAAGAACGCAGTCGATTAAAAGCACCTCCGACTTTTATGCCTGATGGGCTGTATTTGACCGGGGTGGATTATCCGCCCGAGTTCGGCATCATCCGTCCCGAAATGCCCGAATGGCTGTGAGGTCGTCCGAAATACTGTCAAACCTATTCTTCCCTTTAATAAAGAAAATTCTAGTCATTCCCGTGCCGACAGGAATCCAAGCATTGATTTTTTAGAAAAATATTCAAAAAGTACCGTACTCAAGCTCTTGTATTTCTTTCACATCAGGAATGATATTTGAAATATCCTGTCTTTATTTTCATACACTATAAAAAGTCGTTTGAAATCTATACGCATTCTTTTCAGACGACCTTTGCTCTTTTCGATAAACCAACCCGCAGATAAAGCCTGTACTACGGAGCTGGAATGACAGCTCCCGCAGGTCGGGAGATATTTATGCCCGGCAAACCCTATCAGGGTAAATGCAGGCATGAATACCCGAACGATGTTTCCAGTTTCCTCGCTTGCCTGAATTAGCCAAAAAGCAACAGCCGGTCCTAAAAAACTACCGTTCGGGAAATCTGTGTTGTAAAAATGCAAACAATAGGTGATTTGTTATTACTATATGATTTATAAAGAAAATGTTTTGAATTTTATGTTGTTGGCAGGGTGGTATGGCGTAAAGGGGCAAGAAGGGGGAGTGAATAAAGTTTGTTTTTTTAGAAAGGAACAATTATAGTGAGAGTCATGGAATCGCTGATTCCAGCGATAATGTAAAGCCTAAGCGGACTCTGTCCGGGTCTGCTTAAGTTATTTCTTCACGATAGAAAAGGAATACAGCAATGAAAAAATCTCTGATTGCTCTGACTCTGGCAGCTCTGCCTGTTGCAGCTATGGCTGACGTTACCTTGTACGGTCAAGTTAAAGCCGGTGTTGACATTTCCCGAGTTAAAGAAAAAACTACAGTTAACGGTGTAACTACCAAGGATACAACCAAAACTGCTACTGAAATTGCTGACTACGGTTCACGCATCGGTTTCAAAGGCCATGAGCACCTGAGCAATAACCTGAACGCTATTTGGCAAGTAGAGCAAAATACTTCTGTTGCCGGTACTGACAAAGGTTGGGGAACTCGCGAGTCCTTCATCGGTTTGGAAGGCGGCTTCGGTAAAATCCGTGCAGGTAAACTCAATACTCCTCTGAAAGACAGCAGCGACAGCATCGATCCTTGGGAAGCCAGCGAAGCAAACTCAGATGTTTTGGCATTAGGCAAACTCGAACGTGTAGAAGATCGTAAAGTGTCTGCACGCTACGATTCACCTGTATTGTCCGGTTTCAGCGCAAGCGTACAATACCAACCACGTGACAATGCTAATCCTGATGACAAGTATACTCACGATGTGAAAAGCCGTGACTCTTACGGTTTGGGTCTGAACTATGAGAATGCCGGCTTCTTTGGTCGCTATGCTGGTTCTTTTGCTAAACATTCTGCTCTGGACAAAGATTACTTGGATTCGTTCAACAGAAATACTACTTTGACTGCTGATACTTATAAAGATCACCAAGTACACCGTTTGGTAGCAGGTTACGATGCCAACAATGTATTAGTTGCCGTTGCAGGTCAATACGAAGGTTTCAAAGCTGATGTAGCTGACGCTAAGAAAAACGAGCGTACTGAAGTTGCTGCAACTGCCGGTTACCGTATGGGTAATGTAATGCCCCGCGTCTCTTACGTTCACGGCTTCAAAGCTAAAGAAAAAGGCGTGAAACAAGGCAACAGCCAATACAACCAAGTAATCGTCGGTGCTGACTACGACTTCTCTAAACGCACTTCTGCCCTGATTTCTGCCGGCTGGT
>ERZ772807.2138-NODE-2138-length-10503-cov-5.545655_pt1 | contig 10503 bp, 7 predicted proteins | sample MGYA00511472_ERZ772807 | MGnify/ENA primary metagenome ERZ772807 (study PRJEB29015, sample SAMEA2737947) | human oral metagenome | biome: human oral; feature: human-associated habitat; material: dental | place: China | collected 2039 ...
CAAATTGGATACTTTCACCCTTCACTAAAGATTCTTCTGTTGTTTCTAAAAAAGCGTTTACTAATTCTTCTGCTCTTTTTTTAGTTTCTCCAGTTGCTTTTGCATAAGCATCTACAAATTCTTTTTTTGACATTTTATCTCCTCCAAACTTTTTTCAATGTTTATTATATGTTACCACATTTTCAGTATTTGTCAAGAATTTATTGAAATAAAAAAAATATCTTTTTATATTTTTTAATCATTGTTTCTTCTTGAAATTACTTTTATAATTTCATTCACAACAAACGGAACTAATGATAATCCTATTACCATTCCCCAATGACTTGAATCAATCGCAGTTACTTTAAACATTTGTGCAATACTTGGAATTGAAGTCAAGCCAATTTGCAAAACTATTCCAATAATAATCGAACCAATTAAGAATTTATTTCCAAAAAATCCAATTTCAAAAATAGTCTTTTTACTATTTCTCATTGACAATGAATAAAACAATTGCGAAAATGTAAGAACGATAAACGCCATTGTTCTTCCATAAGTTAAAATTTCCCGTGTTGCGGGATTACTGTCTTTTACGACCGAAATAGGCACAGTCCCGCTATGAATAATTCCTAGGTAAAATGCCACAAGTGTAAGCACTCCAATCAGCACTCCACCAACAATTGATCTCATTCCCGCACCTTCAGAAAAGAAACTCTCCTTCGGATCTCTAGGTTTTCTAGTCATAACTTCCTTATCTCCAGGATCCATTCCAAGCGAAATTGCAGGTAATGTATCAGTTATTAGGTTTACCCATAGAAGCTGAGTCGCAACTAACGGTATTGCCCAGCCGAATAATGTCGCAATAAATACACACAAAACTTCTCCTAAGTTACAAGAAAGTAAAAATATAATTGTCTTTTTGATGTTGTTAAAAATATTTCTTCCTTCTTCAATCGCATGAATTATCGTAGTAAAATTATCATCAGTCAAAATCATATCACTAGCACCTTTAGAAACATCTGTACCAGTAATTCCCATAGCAACTCCTATATCGGCAAATTTAAGCGACGGTGCATCATTCACTCCATCTCCAGTCATTGACACAATATTTCCCTGCTCTTTAAACGCTTTTACAATCTTAACTTTATGCTCTGGCGAAACTCTTGCAAACACTCTATATTTATTCACTTCCTTAGCAAATTTATCATCTGGAATCTCATCAATTTCAGCTCCAGTCAAACTTTGGCTAATATCTGTCGCAATTCCAAGCTCTTTTGCAATCGCAACTGCCGTATTCTTATGATCTCCAGTTATCATAATCGGAGTAATTCCAGCCTTTTTAGCTTCCACAATCGAATCTTTCACTTCAGTTCTAGGCGGATCAATCATTCCAACAATTCCAACTACAACCAGATCCTTTTCCATCTCTTCAGGTAAAATTTGACTGTTAACATCTTTAAATGCCACTCCAAGCACTCTTAAAGCGTCATCAGACATTTCTTCAGCAACTTTCAATATTTTATTTTTCGCTTCTTCAGTCAATGGCAAAATTTTTCCATTTACAAGAATTTTATTTGCTCTTGTGAGAATATTGTCAATCGCACCTTTTGTGTGAACTCTATATTTCCCACCTTCTTCATTAAGTGTCGACATAAGTTTTCTGTCTGAATCAAATGGATTTTCAGAAACCCTTTTATATTTAGCATTCAATGCGTTTTTTTCCAAATCAAATTTATTTCCCAAGACAATCAGAGCCACTTCTGTCGGATCTCCGATATCTTGTCCATTTTCAACAGATGCATCTGAGCAAAGCACAAACGAACGGATTAACTCAGTTTCATCAATATTTGCCTTTTGTCCATCTTGACTGGAAATATCTCTCAAATTATCCAAAGTATAAGTTTTTACAACAGTCATCTTATTTTGAGTAAGCGTCCCGGTTTTATCAGAACAAACGATATTTACCGCTCCCAATGTTTCAACCGCAGGTAATTTTCTCACAATTGCATTTTTCCTTGACATAGTCTTTACCCCAAGCGAAAGCACAATTGCAACAATCGCAACAAGTCCTTCAGGAATTGCCGCCACAGCTAGACTTATTGCAGTCATAAACATTTCAACTGCTTCTCTTCCTTGAATCAACCCTATGACAAAAATAATTCCACAAATTGCCAATGCTCCATATCCCAAAATTTTTCCAAGTTCTTCTAATTTTATCTGAAGCGGAGTCAATGTATTGTTATCTTCATCTAGAATCTGTGCAATTTTTCCAATTTCCGTATTCATTCCAGTTTCAACTACAACTCCTTCTCCTCTTCCATAAGTTGCCATAGTTGACATAAATGCCATATTTTCCTTATCTCCAATAGGTATTTTTGTATCGTTTGTGATAAAATTGGCATCTTTTTCACTTGGAACAGATTCTCCAGTAAGTGCTGACTCTTCAATCTGCAAATTAGCACTTTCAATAAGTCTGACATCTGCTGGAATATATCTTCCTGCATCAATTACTAAAATATCTCCTGGCACCAGTTCTTCCGAATTAACTTCAATAACTTCGCCATTTCTTCTAACCAAGCTCTTAGGTGTCGTCATCTGCTGTAATGCTTCCAATGCCTTTTCCGCCTTAGATTCCTGCACAACTCCAACTATTGCATTTATAAGAACTACCGCTAAAATTATCAAAGCATCAGCTATCCCGTCTTTCCCATGCGCAATAATATTAACAACAGCTGCACCAATTAACACATAAATAAGCATATCCTGAAGCTGTGCCAAAAATAGCTGCAATAAACTTTTTTTCGGCTTTCCTTTTAATTTATTAGGTCCATATTTCTCCAGCCTCTTTTTCACTTCTTCCGTTGAAAGTCCTGTTTTTTCCGAGACATTCAACTCTTTTAAAACATCTTTTGGTGATTTAGTAAACCACATATTTTAACATACCTCTTCTTTCTAAAAAAATCTTTATAACTAGAATCATTATACACTAAAATCGATTTTATTTCTATAATTTATTATGAAAAAAAATTGCCCTTTTAATAAAAAGGACAATATATATTATAAAATTTATTGTTGATTATTCAGTTGTGTTTTTTACTGGCGCAGCATTTTGAAATTGAATTTCAATTCTTCTATTTTCTGCTCTACCTTGTTCAGTTTCATTTGTAGCAATTGGTTGTTTTTCACCCATTGATTCCACTCCAATAATTCTTGCTGGATTCAATCCAAATTCAACTAATTTATCTCTAACAGCAACAGCCCTTCTCATTCCAAGTTTCATATTATAAGCATCTGAACCTTTAGAATCTGTATGTCCAACAATTACTAAATTTAAATTATTTACTTCTGCATATTCTTTTACATTTCTTAACAATTCATAATATTTTTCTTTAACTACAGATTTATCAAAATCAAAATTCAATTTATTAGAATCAAGTGTTATAGTCTTAGGACCTTCATCTATAATTCCTTGTTCCTTAGCTTCTTCTAATTCCAAAGCATTAATTCTTATTGTATTTTCTCTCATTTTAGTTGTAGTCAATCTTCTAGCCATTACTGGTGCTGAAATCATTAAAATTGCAAATATGGCAATTATTGTTGATCTGATGGTTGTTCTTGTTGTGGTTGTTGGTTTGACCATGATTCAGCCTCCTTTTCAAGAGATTTGTATTCTTTACTTCCTGGATATGGTTTGTTAGCTTTTAAATAATCTTCGATAGTATCTAATCTACCTGCATTATAGTCTACCAATTTTGCGTTTGTACAAGACAAAGCTCCTAATCCTAATGCTAATAATATTAATTTTTTCATATTTTTATCCTTTCCCTTCCTGTAATAACTACTTATTTCTATTTTTTTATTTCATTTTTCCTTGAATTCCATCTAGTCTTTCTTCCATTTTATCTAATAATTCATTAGTTTTGTGAAATTTTTCAATATTATTGTTAATTTCATCGACTCTTTTGCTAATTCTTTGTATTTCATAGTTCATCTGTTCACTTTCAGACATATTTTTTCTATTTATTCTTACTTTTTTTACTTTTTTTACGTTTAAATTTACAGCAGAATTTCCACCTTGTTTTGTAACAGCTGGTTCAGAAGTTGTTTCTTTTGTTTTTCTCTGTTTAGCAAGTTTTACTAATCTTTGAACTGCAGCATCAGTATCTGCACTTTTTGCCATCACAGCAAACGGAAGTTGACTAAGCATTAATACTGCTATTATTCCTACTTTTTTATTCATTTTTTTTCCTTTCTAAAATAAATTAAAAGAATTTATTTTATTTGATTATTTATTTACCTGAACTTTTTCTTATAACTTTTCTAGAAGATTTCTTCTTACCAAAAACATCATTAAATCCTTTTAGTTCATTTTCTTCTCTTTGAACACTTCTCACTACGCTTTGATAAAAATCTACTCTATCTTTTGCTCTTGCAGTGTTATATTCCAATTTTTCCAATCCAGTTCTTGGTTTGTACACCTCTTCCACACTTCCATCGGCATTTTCAATTACAGTTAAAGTTTTATCAACTTTTTTAGGTTTCAAACTATTGTAGTAATCTTTTCTTGCATCATTTATTATAGCTTGTGCACTTTTACCAAATATCGGTAAAGAGGATGCCACCACTACACCGAATAATAATAATTTACTATTTGATTTCATTTTCATTACCATTCCTTCCATTTTTTATTAATCCATAACTGATAAAAGTGTTTCTAGTTCAGTAATTTTTTGTTCTTTTTCAGCTATCATTTTTTCAATATTGTAATTATTTTTTTCAAAGTCTTTTAAAATAACTTTATATTTATCTCTGTGCCATCTAACTTCAGAATCTACTCTTAATTTTTCTATAGTTTTTTCTCTTCCGTCTCTTTGTTCTTTTAGAACTTCTACTTCAGATTTTAACTTTTCAACTTGTCTCTTATAAGATTCTTTCTGTGCCGCTTCTTTCTTCAACAATTCATTATATTGATTTTCAATAGAATTTAAACTGTCCTCCAACTTACTTGTTGCGGAGTAACTTGTCATTGAAACCATCATTATTCCTATTAACAAGAATCCCATCTTTTTCATTCCATTTCCTCCTTTTCTTTCAACGATAAATTCTCAAAAAATTAATAATTTATTCAACTTTATCGTTCTTACAATGATGCGTAAATCCATTTTTAACTTTTATTTTTGTTAATATTTCCTTTACATTTTCAACATATCCTTCTGCCTCAAAAGAATATATATATATGTAGTCTTTTGAGTCAGAAACAACTTTTAACCCATCATATTTTTTTACTGAATTCTCGAGAACCTGTCCTGGGCATTCTTTCTTATAATTAATGCTGAAAGGAAGTCCATACCCAGTTCTTTTATCTTTAAGAGCTTGAGAAAATTTGTCCATTACCACTCCTTCTGGTAACCATAATACAATTTCTTTTCCATCAACATAATATATATTTTTTTCTGTTAAATTTCTATTTACTATATCTTGTAACAATAATTCAACTTTTTGTTTGTATTTAGGATTATATACTGCTCGTGGTCCATCTTTTTTATACAGATCTGTATTAGTAGAAGTATATGTAGAAGGAGTTCCACCATAAGCTACTACAGCCTGTTCATAGGCATATTGAAGATAACCGCACGAATTTAGAAACAATAAAAAGATAAATCCCATAATAAAATACTTTGTCTTTTTCATATTAATTACCTACTCTTCCTTTTAATTTTTTTAAAACATCTTCAATTTCTCTAGTTCTCTTAAAATCTTCTCCTCTGCCGTTATTTAATTTTGGAGAGGTATTAATATGAAATTCTGTATTGTATCTACCTTTTTCATATTGATTTCCGAAAACATCTTTATTGCTTTCTTCGACTGCTTTATTTAATTCTTTGGAATTAGCTTTTATTGGAGGAGCTTTTTTAAATAAATCTATTAAATTTTCTTGATTTTGATAATATTTTTCTCTAATATTTTTTTTATCATCTTCTGTCAATTCTCCTTTTTCTGATGCTTTTCTAAATATATCCGTTATTTCTGTACCTAATTTTGCTGATTCATAGATATAAGAACCGTGCTTGTCATTGAAAGCCTGTTTTAAAAGTTTGTTTAATTTTTTTGTATAATCTTTATCATTTTTATCCAGTTCATAATTTTCAGCAATTTTTTCTACATCATCTGGAGTTATTGGTATTGAATTTTCATGTTCTTTTTGTGAAGCCCAATCTCTTTTCCATTTTTTTATAGCTTCATTAACATCTTTTCCATCTCTTATAGCATCCTGCTTAGTTTTTTCATATTGATCAATCGCTTCTTTATGTTTATCTGGATCCAGTATTGTAGGCAATGGTAACACTGATCCCGCTTCCTCTCTTGCAAATGCTTTAATTATAGGAACATATCCCAGAAAATCTGTTGCCTTGTGGAATGGAACAGTAGGATTATTCAAAGTAACTCCTCTTCTTTCTGCAACAACTAATCCTGAAATACCGCCAACACCATTATTGTCTCCCACAGGATCTTTTATATTCACTGCAGAGTAGACTTTATCTATTCCATGAAATTTTTTTAGATCTTCCACTGTTTTTTGAGTCATCGGAGTTCCATACATTCTAACGGTTTCAACATTTCCTAGACTTATTCCATTGTTTCTGAGATGATTTAATGCTCCGACACCTATGATATTACCTTGACTGTAAAATGAAAAATCATAGGTGTAGTTTTTGTTTCTTCCAGCGTAGGCAATTGCCATTCCCCTGTTGATTCCAATAGACAGCCATAAACTTGAGGCGCTTCCATCGAATATTTTACCGGCTCCACTTTCTATCAAGTCCGCAGGTGCTCCTCTTGTTGGATTATATGGAGTTATAACTGTTACAGGTTTTCCGGCAGCTAATTTTTCTTTTTCCTCTTTAGAAAGATTTTTTAATATAGAATTTCTAACAGCCTGATCTTTTAGTTCAATGATTCCATTTGTATTTACCTTTATTTTTTCCCCTTTTTCTGGAACATAAGTTGAGTCTGATATTGTTTTTAATTCCCTTACTTCATAACGTGGCTCTCCTTTTCCATCAGGATTTGGAATTATTTTTGTTTCTACTATTGGAACTTTATCTTTTCTGATAAGCCTTACAAACTGCTCCTGAAGTCCGCCGTGAACTCCACTTGTTGGAACTGCTGAGAAAAATCTTCCTGCTGTTTTTGTTAAAGGTTCTTCAAATTTTCCTACAATATCAAAAGTACCGCTTCTCATCGAATTTTCATAACTACTAATATTCCATTCTTTTCCTGTCATTGCTCCCAGAGCGCCTTCAATTGAATTTCCAAGTCTGCCATTTACTATCTTTGTCCCATTTATACCGTCAATAAACTTACCGATAGTTCCAGCATTTGTAGCTAGAATATTTCTTGTATCACCCCATCCGAATGGATTGCTGATGAATGAAAATTTTGTATCGCTTATCTGCACACCGTCAGTTATAGACTCTGAAACTGAAATGTCCCTGTTCACTTCTCCAGTTGTGCTGCCTGAGATTACTGTTCCTTTTCCTATTGTTGGCCTTGAAATCTTTTCTAATTTATGTCCTCCGACGCTTACGCCATATTCCTCGTCAAATCTATTTGAAACTTCTTTCAGGTCATCAGGTCTTACAGTAACTTCACCTTTTTTCTTAAGTATCAATTCTGTCCTATCACCTTTAGCTCGTTCATTAAAGGCAACATTAATTCCAAACTTACGCAGATTGTCATTGCTTGTAATACCATTTGCTTCAATTTCCTTGGCTTTTACTAAAAGATTTCCTTTATCAATTCCATTTTCCTCGTTTGAAATTTTTGCTCCTGTTATTGTAAGCTTGTTACCTACATTAACATTCACGCTGTTTCTTCCAATCAAAGAAGTCTGCTCATTTACCCAAATTTTGTTACCTTTTGTCAAGTCAACTCCTGCACTGTATGAACGCGTATCTCCTGTTATATTTCCTACGCCCGCACTTATACCCGTCTGATTAATTTTTTCATAATCTTGTAAACTTGCAACCTCCAGATTGCCTTTAACATTTACATCTAAATCATTTCCAGAGATATTAGCACCCCTTATTATTCCATTTTCAATATTAAGACGCAATTTATTTCCTGCATCTATTTTCGTATTGTTATATACATATCCTTCTGTTTCCCCATGACTAATGTTTCCTGAAACAGATAAGCTAGGGTTCAGTACATTGTATTCCCCAGAAAGTTCGTACGATGTATTTTTACTGTTCATAGATGATTTGGAAGCCTGAACATCAAGATTTTTTGTTTGAATATTTACATCATTGAACCCTTTTATGTCAGTTCCCCTAATTGTTATACTGTTATCACCTTTTAGATTTATGTTTCCGCCTGCTGTAAGGCTGGTTCTTTCTATTGTGCTATTGCTTCCTTTATTTTTTGAAGCGGCTATTGAGGCTTTTGCATAAATTCCTGCTTTTCCGCTGCCACCTTGCAATCCAGAATTTAATGTATTTAAACGTTTCAGAGTATCCTCATTTCCTTCAATACTTTCCATCAGGCTCTTTCCTGACAGCAAATCTCCAGTGAAGTCAAATATATCGCCTAAATTCCACATTATATTTAAAGCTTCATAAGATTTTTTTAGCGAAGTGAATGTATCGCTTAAATTGTTGAAATTCATATCTATTCCAAATGAAACCCTTTTCTCCTTGCTCTCATTCGTATATTCAACCTTTCCTTCAGAGTCCGCAATAAATATGTTCTTTGAGTCAAGGTTGATGTCCTGTCCGCTTGCGGCATCACCTTCAAAGTAGATGTTTTCTCCACTTTTCAGATTGATATTTCCATTTGCAACTAATGTGCTTTCATCAGGTCTTATCTGCTTAGTTGCTGAAGCGTCTGATTTTGATTTTGCTTCTATCCCAGCTTCAAATGATAAGTTATGCCCTTTGGCGAAAAATCCTACTTTTGTTTCATTTTTCTGATTTTCACTGCTGTAGACTTCATTTCTTGACTTGACAATAATTCCGTTCTTGGCATCCACATTTATATCCTGCCCAGCGTCAAGATCTGAACCAAGAATTCCAATGTTTTCTCCCTTGACAACTATGTCCTTTCCAGCCCTTATTACACTTTCCTTGTTTGTAATGCTCTGATTTTTTTCACTTTCCGAATTACCTTTATAGAGATGTCCTCCTCTGAACATTCCGCCCTTAGACTTGGAAGAACTTTCCCCATATTTTTCATCAAGTCCTGTAACTACAACGTTTCCTCCAGCTACCAGCCCTATGCTTTCTGTTGACTGCAGCTCACTTGCACCAATTAAGGTATCTTTTCCTGACTTAACAACTATATTCCCACCATTTGCAGAAAGATGCGATGAATTCTGAATAACTTGTGCCATTCCATCAGCTCTTCCCTTGCTTCCTACGTTAAGCGAGCCTATGCTTTTATTCTTTGATGTCGTTGAGCTACTTGACTGTGAAGTCGTGTTGCTTAAAATGTTCACGTTATTTCCTGCAGTTACCAGTATGTTTCCGCCATTTCCAAGTACATCCTTACTTGCCGTTATATCTGAGGCGATGACGTTTGTATCTTTCTTGGAGTCCAGCACCACATTGTTTCCAAAGATCTGGGAGCCTTGACTGCTTTCGATATATGCGCTCTTAGTCTTTGTTTCAGTGCTTATAAATCCTGAATTGACACGTTTTGATTCTATAGATTCGCTATTAACGACATTTGTAACATTAATATTCTGTGCATTAATGTTTACATTTCCAAGCGAAGCCACCTGGCTTCCTGAAATATTTGTATCCTTTCCTGACGTTATCATAACTCCGTCAGTTCCATTTACAGCTGACTGCAGATGGTTTACAAATCCATAGCTTCCATAATTATCACCGTTTCTTCCAAACTTCTGCTCCCCAGTTAATTTTAAGGCGTTGATGTTCACGTTTTCACTTGCATCTATTCTTACTGTATTCCCTGCTGTTATAGCTCCTGTTGAAGTATAATTTTTACCTTGAATATATGTTGGCCCGTTTTTGGAAGATATTTCAGCTGCAGATACAACATCAGTAAATCTTGTTCTGTCAAATTCCCCATTGTTATATCCAACTTCCCTGGTCGTAGTTCTGTTAATTACATCACCATTTTGAGAAACTACAGAAACTAAATCTCTTCCGCCTATCAGTCCGCCAATATTTTCTATATTTCCGGCCGCATTTATGTAAGTTCTGTCTCCTGAAATTTCTGAAAGAAGATTTGTAGCTGTTTCATTTCTTACCGTATTAGCATTAACGACTGTGATTCCGCCGTTACCATATTTTGTACCATTGTTGACTAAATTATTAGTTTCGATGTATGTTCCGTTTATTCCGCCAACCCTGTTTCTTGTATCATCATTAATTATTGAACGTGTATTTTTACTTAAATAGACTTGCGGAGCAAGAACTTCAATACCGTTTACATTTTTTGTTACGTACCAGACAATATCCTCATTCAGGCTATTTATCTGATCCTGAGTCAGTTCCTGCC
>ERZ772807.2139-NODE-2139-length-10499-cov-4.530065_pt1 | contig 10499 bp, 9 predicted proteins | sample MGYA00511472_ERZ772807 | MGnify/ENA primary metagenome ERZ772807 (study PRJEB29015, sample SAMEA2737947) | human oral metagenome | biome: human oral; feature: human-associated habitat; material: dental | place: China | collected 2039 ...
AAATAGGAACAGCAACAGGTAGACTTTCTTCATCTGAGCCTAATCTACAAAATATTCCTGTAAAGACAGACGATGGAATCAAAATAAGAGAAGGTTTTGTTGCAGAAGAAGGAAAAGTTTTAATGAGTATAGACTATTCTCAAGTTGAATTGAGAGTACTTACTTCTATGTCTAAAGATGAAAATCTAATAGAAGCATATAGAGAAGAAAAAGATTTGCATGATTTAACTGCGAGAAGAATTTTTAACTTGTCAGATTCTGATGATGTGACTAGAGAACAAAGAACTATTGCTAAGATTATTAATTTTAGTATAATCTATGGAAAAACAGCCTTTGGTTTGGCTAAAGAATTAAAAATACCTGTAAAAGATGCTTCGGAATATATAAAGAAATATTTTGAACAATATCCAAGAGTTACAACTTTTGAAAAAGAAGTTATTGAATTTGGAGAAGAGCATGGCTATGTTAAAACATTATTTGGAAGAAAAAGATATATAAGTGGTATTGATTCTAAAAATAAAACTATAAAATCGCAAGCTGAAAGAATGGCTGTAAATACAGTTATTCAAGGTACAGCAGCAGAAGTGTTGAAAAAAGTTATGGTAAAAGTTTATGATGTTTTAAAAGATAAGGAAGACATAGCTTTACTTTTACAAGTTCATGATGAATTAATATTTGAAGTAGAAAAATCTTCTGTTGAAAAATATTCAGAAATTTTAGCAGATATAATGAAGAATACAGTTCAACTAGAAGATGTAAAATTGAATATAAATATAAATATTGGTAAAAATTGGGCAGAGGCAAAATAGGTAGTTATATTTAGAATGTTGCATACAAAAATAAGAGAGTTACATTCCAGATTTTAGGATAAAAATTAAATAGAATGAGCCGAGCAAATCTTGACTTGTTTGAAGCTGACTTGTCAGCAAGTTTGTCAAATTTGCAGCGAATTCTTAATTTTTATCTGTTAAGAAATCTGGCTAGTAACGAACTATTTTTAGCATTAATTTATATTTCTAATAACATAGGTAAAATTATAGGATTTCTTTTTAATTTTTCATAGAAAAATCTTGATAATAAATCTCTTACATTTCCTTTTAAATCTGCCCAATCTCTACCTAAATAAGTTTCATTTTTACTTATTTTTTTACCTAATAAATCTTGTGCCTCTTTTATAGTATCTTCTGAATCTTTATAATATACAAAACCTTTTGTTGACATTTCAGGTCCTGAAACTATTTTTCCTGTATTTTTATCAATAGAATAAGCAACTATTACTATACCGTCTTCTGATAGTTGTTGTCTATCTTTTATAACCTTACTTCCAATATCTCCAACACCTAATCCATCAACTAGAATTTCACCAGAATTTACTTTACCATTTATTTTTGTATATTCTTTGGTAACTTCTACTTTATCTCCATTTTGAGTCAAAAGAATTTTATCCTTAGGAACTCCTGTTTCAATAGCAGATTTCATATGAGCTTTGAGCATTCTATATTCTCCATGAACTGGCATAAAATGTTTTGGATTTATTAAATTTAACATCAGTTTTTGTTCCTCTTTACTTCCATGTCCTGATACATGTATACCTGCAATCTTTTTAAAAACTAAATCAACATCATATTTTAAAATATTATTTATATTAGTTGAAACTGCTTTTTCATTTCCTGGTATAGGAGTAGATGAAATTATTACAGTATCTCCTTCTCTTAAAGCTATATGTTTATGCATATTTTTAGCTATTCTTGAAAGTGCAGCTAATGGTTCTCCTTGTGTTCCTGTACATAATATTACGATTTCATTATCATCATATTTATCAACTGACGATATAGGAATAAGTAAATTTTCAGCTATAGTTAATCTTCCAACACTAGGTGCTATTTCAAACACTTTCAATAAACTTCTTCCATCAATAGCAATTTTTCTTTTAAATTGTGCTGCTGTATCTATAATTTGTTGTATTCTATGAACATGTGATGCAAAAACAGCTACGACTATTCTTCCAGTAGCTTTTTGAAATTCCTGTCTAAAAGCATCTCCAACACTTCTTTCAGATGGAGTAAAACCTTCAACCTCAGAGTTAGTAGAGTCTGATAGCATTAAATCTACCCCTTCTTCTCCTAATTCTGATAATCTCACGAAATCTACTTTTTCATTATCAACAGGAGTTAAATCTATTTTAAAATCTCCTGTCAAAAATACATGTCCTGCTGGTGTTTTTACAGATAAAGAATATGAATCTGCTATTGAATGTGTTACTTTTACAAATTCAACTGTAAAATATTTTCCTACACTCACTTTACTTCTTGAACCAACTTCAACCATTTTTGGTAAATCTTTTTTTACTCCAAAATTTTCAAACTTAGATTTGATTAAAGCATTTGTTAATTTTCCACCATAAATAACAGTAGATTTTTCTATTTTTTCGTATAGATAAGGTATTCCCCCAATATGATCTTCATGTCCATGAGTTACAAATAATCCTTTTATTTTAGACTTATTATTTTCCAAAAAAGTATAGTCTGGAATTACTAAATCTATGCCAGGTAAATTTTCATCTGGAAATATTGCTCCTGCATCTACAATAATTATTTCATCTTTATATTGAATTATAGTACAGTTTTTTCCAACTTCTTCTAAACCACCTAATGGAATAACATACATCTTATCCAAATCTTTTTTTGAAGTTTTCAGTTTTTTACTATTATTTTGAGTTACTTCTATTTTTTTTACTTTTTCTTTTATGTTTTTTGCTTTTTCTGTTAATTTTTTAGCTACTTTACTTTTTGCTTTTTTACTTTTTAAATTTAGAACATCATCTTTTATACTCATTATTTTGTCATGAATACTAATTTTGTTCTCCTTCACTTGTACTTGTTTCCTCTGTTTCTCTTTCTTCATTTTCTCTTTCTTCTCCTACTCCTTCCCCTGAACTTTCATTTTCTTGTTCTCCACTTGTTTGAATAGTAGAATTAGTAGTTTTAGGTTCTATATGAGGTGTATTTTGGACAGGAACTATTCCTTTTTCTACTTCCAGATATTTATCTAAAAATCTTTTAGCCATTCCTCCTGCCATTACTCCACCACCACCTGCTCCTTCTAATAGACACACAAAAACGACCTCAGGTTCTTTATCAGCTGGGAAATAACCTGCAACCCAAGCATGTGTCAACTTAGAATGTGGATTTTGTGCTGAACCACTTTTTGCAGCAACTTTTACATATGGATTTCTCATTATTCTTGTTGTTCCATTATTTTGATCAACAGTTGCTATTAAAGCATCATTTATAGTTTCATAGAATGATTCAGGATAATCTTCTATAACAGTTTTTTGAGTGCTTACTGTTTCTATCTTTCCAGTTTGTAAATCTTCTATTTTTGAAACTACATGTGGTTCATATGCCCAACCCTTATTAGCTAAAAATGTATAAGCTTTTGCTAATTGAATTGGTGTTACAAGTGTAAAACCTTGTCCTATTGAAAGAAGTATCGTATCTCCTCTATACCAAACAGTCTTTGTTCTTTTCTTTTTCCAATCTGGATCTGGTATAATTCCTTTTTTTTCCCCAGAAACATCTATTCCAGTTATATTTCCTAATCCAAAATCTCTAGCTGTTTTTACTATTGGAGTATAACCAATTTGATCAGAAAATTTATAGTAGTAAGTATTAGCTGACTCAACAAGGGATTTTTTCATATCTGTTGCTCCATGTCCTCCTCTTTTCCATGCTCTCCATTTCCAATTTCCTATTTGATAATAACCTGTATAGTCATTATATTTTAGTTTAGGATCTATTCCACTCTTTAAAAATGCAATAGCAGATATCATTTTAAATGTTGAACCTGGAGGATATTCACCAGCAATAGTCTTGTTTGTCAGAATTTTTCTTGGATCATTTGATATTGAATTCCATTCTTCTGGTGAAATTTGTGAACTAAAAGTATTCAATGAATATGTTGGATAACTAACAATAGTTATTATTTCACCAGTTTTTGGATTCAATGCTACAAATGAACCACTTCTACCATCTTTTTCAAATTCTTCTTCCATATATTGTTGTAATTCCATATTTATACCCATGTATAAATTCTTACCAACAATAGGACTTTTAACTTTTTCTACTTCTCTTTCTATTTTATTTAATGCATTTACTTCTATATATTTAAAGCCACTTCTTCCTCTTAGGACATTATCATAGTTTTTTTCTATTCCTAATTTTCCTATCATATCCCTAGGAGTGTAGCCATCTTCTTTTAAACTTTCATACTCTTTTTCAGAAATTTTCTTAACATAACCTATGGTATGTGAAGCTACTGTATCATACAAATATTTTCTTTTTGAGTAAACTTGTACTTCTAAATATGGATAATTATTTATAATTTCCATTATCTTATGTGCCTTTTTTTCATCTAAATCTTCAAAAAGTACATTATCTTTCGTATATGGAAATATTTCTCCATACTTAATTCTTTTTGCAACAACTTCTTCTGTTTTATCTGTCAATTTTGCAATTTCTTTTATATATTCTTTATTTTCTTCTCTTCCCAAAGAGTAAATAAGTCTGTAACCTGTTCCATTTGTTACAACTAACCTATTTTTAGAGTCAAAAATTTTTCCTCTGGGTGAGTCTATTTTTACTAATTTATATTGATTTCTTTCTGCTAAATGAGAAAATTCATTTCCTTGTAAAACTTGAAGATATAATAATCTTAAAAAAAGTGTTAAAAAACATAAAAAAACTATTATTTTAAAAATTATTTCTCTAACATTTTTTTTATCCCCTAGTACTACATCATTATTTTTGTATCTATTAAGCTTCATCTATTTTCCCTTTATTCTTTCTACTAGTATAAAAATAATTTAAAATGAAAAAACTAACTATATTTATTATTAAATACTTTATATCAATTCCAATAAAAAAACTTTTATAAACCATTAATAAATAAAAGCATATATCCAATGGAACTAAATAAAAAATACTTTTTCTATCATATTCTACATAACAAAACAATAAAAAGTTTAAAAAAGTAAATAGTGATATCACTAAAAGATTAAATGAATATTTATCTGTTTGTAAGGAAAATAAAATCCAAGCTAAAAAGACAAAAAATAAACTTCTCCTCTTTCCAATTATAAAAGTTATAAATGGTAAAGTTATTCCTATTAAAACTCCATCTAATGGTAGACTATTTCCTATAAAAATCAAAATTAAAGATATTATAATCACTGTCATTTTACATCTTCTACTTTATAGTTATACCTATTTTATTTTCTAAGTCGCTATTTTCAACCATATCTGTAATTCCTAAAACTTTTGCAATCTTTTGTGCTATAAAATAATCTTCTTTATTATATTCTATAATAGATTGTTCTGTATCTTCTTTTTCAGGATGGCTAGTTATATTTCCATATCCTGCTGCTTTTATTTTATCACTAGCTACTTTTAAATTTGTTTGGTTAGCATAGATATCTATTTTAAAGTTAATTTTCTTTTCACTTCCAATTATTATAACTATATTTGCCAAAGTTGGAATTGATGACTTATTCTTTATTTTAAAATATTTTTCTGGAAGTTTATCTAATATTTCTGCTGCTTTTTCCTTAGATATATCATTTAAGATTACATAACTTTGATCTTGTGTAGTTTCATAGTTTGCAGCATTATATTTCATACCTAAACTACTTTTAATAAGTTCACCAGTTTTTCTAGCATATCCACCTATACCATTTGCATTTAAGACATCAACTAAAATATTTTCATTTAATTCATCAACAGTATTTTTTTCATGATATAAATCTTTAAACATAGCATAAACACTAGAAGTTAATATATATCTTCTGTCACCTATATTTGTTTCAGGAATATTTCTTGCATTTTCTACATCTAGTTTTATTTCTCCACTTTTTATAACTGTATATCTTGTAAGTTTTTCAGGTACAATAGCATTTATTTTTTCTAAGACATTTTCATAATTTTGGCTATCTACTAAATCTTCAACTGTTTCATCACTATCAATATAAAGTTCAAAAGGAATCTTTACTGCTAATTTATCTTCATAAACTGCATATAAATTTTGTTTCCCTATAATTAGTACTCTTTCATCTTTTGATAATTTTATATTATTTCCTCTAAAATTAAAATATAAAAGAATTGATAAAATTATTGTTAAGACTATTACAAGTACAGGTGCACGACCTTTTTTCTTCTTTTTCTTTTTGGTTGCCATAACTACATCTCCTTTTCACCAATTAATATATCATTTTCTATATATTTTATTTTTATATTTATTAGTTTATTTATAAGTTCTTTTTCATCAGATTTGAATTTTACTCTTAAATAATTTTGAGAATAACCAAAATATTCGCCATCTTTTTCTTCTTCAACTAAAACCTCTAAGTTTTTTTCTAAATATTTTTTTCTACTCTCTACTATCATTTCTTGTTTTAAATTATCTAATCTATCAGCTCTTTGTTTCTTAGTTTTAGCATCTACTTTTCCATCCATATTACTTGCAATAGTACCTTCTCTATCTGAATATTGGAAAATATGTAAACCAGAAAACTCTATTTCTTTTATAACATCATAAGTATTTTGGAACATAGTTTCATCTTCCTTAGGAAAACCTACTATTACATCTGCTGTAAATTCCATATTTTCAACCTTAGATTTTAGTTTTAATAAACTTTTTTTAATAAGTGAACTTCCATAATTTCTTCTCATATTCTTTAAAACTGTATCATCACAAGACTGTAAAGATATGTGAAGATGAGGCATTAAATTTTTATTTTTAAATAGCTCTATAAATTTATCAGTTATTTTATCTGGATAAACAGAACCTATTCTAACCCTTTTCAAATTTTTAATTTTTAAAATTTCTTCAAGCAATGACTCAAAGTTATCTTTTTCTTTAAAATCCTCACCGTAGGCACTTAAATCTATACCTATTAATATTACTTCTTTAAAACCATCTTCTACTAACTTTTCTATTTCTTTTAAGATATTTTCTTTTTTTCTTGATCTACTTTTTCCCCTAGCAAAAGGTATCTTACAATATGAACAAAAATGGTTACAGCCATCTTGTATTTTTACATAGGCTCTTGTCATCTCTCTAAGAGTAGCAAATTCATATTCTTGATACTCTTTTTCTTGAAAAATATTTCCATTTTTTTCTCTTTCAAAACTTATATCTTCAATAGCTCCCACAAAGTTCACTATATTACTTTTATTTTTATTATCTATAACAAAATCTACATCTTCTATTTCTAAAATTTCCCTACTATTTGTCTGTGCATAACAACCTGTAACTATAACCTTCGCATCAGGATTAATTTTTTTAGCTCTCCTTAACATATTTCTAGTTTTTCTGTCTGCTATACTTGTAACAGTACAAGAATTTATTATATATATATCTGATTTATCTTCAAAAGGAACTTCTTCATATCCTCTTTTAATAAGTTGATTTTTTATACTTTCTGTTTCATATTGATTAACCTTACAACCTAGGGTATGAAAAGCAACCTTTTTAGAAAAACTCATTTATTATTACTCCTCCTGTCACTATTGCTGCTGTTTCTGCCCTTAATATTCTTTTTCCAAGACTTATTATTTTAGCTCCCTTTTCCCTTAAATAATCAATTTCTTCTTTTTCAAAACCACCTTCTGCTCCTATTATATATAAAATTTTTGTTGGTTTTACTTTTAAATTTCTTAAAATATCCTTTATAAATATTTCTTTTTCATTCTCATAAGGAACTAAAATTAAATCATAATCTTTAAAATTTAGTTTGTCAATTTTTTTTATTTCATCAATAACTGTAGGAACAACTCCTTGACATTGTTTTAATGCTTCTTTTGATATTGTATTCCATCTATCTTTTTTCTTATCCAATTTGACTACACATCTTTTGACTGAAATTGGAATGATTTTGTTTATTCCTAACTCAGTTAATTTTTGAATAGTTAAATCCATTTTATCTCCCTTTAATATTGAAATACCAGCATCTACTTCAATATCTAAGGAAAAACTATCTTCTATTTTTTCTAAAATTTTTAGTTTAATTTCTTTCTCATCAATTTTTTCTATTTCACAAAGATATTCATTAGTTCCATCAACAGCTCTAATTTTATCTCCTTTTACTTTTCTAAAAACATTTTTTATATGATTTATATCACTTGCCTCAACAACTAAAATATAATCACTATAAACTTCTGTTACAACAACACTTAACAATTTTTACTCCTGTATTCTTTTTCCATTGTTAATAAAATCTTGTAAAGATGTTTCAGATAAAATTTTTGTCATAGCATTGTCAAGTTTGCTCCAAATACAAGTATCTCCACAACCTACTTCACTACAATTATGTACTTTACCTTCTCCCATCTCATTACAATCTATAACCTTTTCTTCATCATCTAAGATTCTATAAATCATATATAAATCTATTTCTTCTGGTTTTATTGCTAATTTATATCCTCCTGTTGGACCTCTTTTTCCTTCAATAATATTTTCATTTTTTAATTTAAAAAGTATCTGCTCCAAATATTGAACTGATATGTCTTGATCCTCAGATATTTCTTTAATTCTAACTAATTTTTTATCATTAGAATTTTCAGCAATATATGCCAATGCTTTCAAACCATACCTAACTTTCGTGTTTATTTTCATCCTTTACCTCAACTTTCTTAAAGTGCTGGTATGCTTTAGGAGTTACTACTCTACCTCTATTTGTTCTTTTTAAAAATCCAATTTTAACTAAATAGGGCTCATAGACCTCTTCCAAAGTTCTCCTATCTTCTCCTAATAAAAGAGATAGAGTTTCAATACCAACAGGTCCTCCATCATAGTTTTCAATTATGGAGTTAACAATATTTCTATCCAAATCATCTAAACCATTGCTATCAACACCTAACATATCTAAGGCACTTTTAGCACTCAACTTATCTATTGTCCCGTTTCCTTTAATTTCACAATAATCTCTGACTCTTTTTAAAAGTCTATTTGCTATTCTTGGAGTACCTCTACTTCTTTTTGAAATTTCTATTGCTCCATCTTCATCAATTTTTACTCCTAAAATTTTTGCTCCTCTTATAATAATAGATTTAATTTCATTTTCATTATAATATTCCATCTTATGACTGACACCAAATCTATCTCTTAAAGGTGCACTTAAAAGACCTGCCCTTGTAGTAGCCCCAATTAAAGTAAAAGGAGGTAATTCAATTCTTATTGATTTTGCAGAAGGTCCTTTTCCTATAATTATATCAAGCTCTCCATCTTCCATAGCAGGATATAAAATTTCTTCTACTGTACTGTTAAGTCTATGTATTTCATCTATAAATAAAATATCATTTTCTTCTAATGAAGTTAAAATTGCTGCCAAATCTCCTGCTTTTTCAAGTATAGGTCCTGATGTTATTTTTAAATTTGTTTTCATCTCATTTGCAATAACACCTGCTAAGGTTGTTTTCCCTAATCCAGGTGGTCCATAAAGTAAAATATGATCTACCACCATATTTCTTTTTTGGGCAGCTTTTATTGAAATGCTCATTTTTTCTTTTAAATTTTCTTGTCCTATATATTCATCAAAACTTTTAGGCCTCAATGATTTCTGAATTTCAATCTCATTAGGCATCTCAAGTTCACTTATAATTCTTTCCACAATCCACCTCTTAAACTTTTACAAAATTTAATTACTATAATGTAATATAGATAAAAAATAAGTGAACTTGCATTCTTATTTTATTATTAAAGTAATTAAATATTGCGCTACTCCAATTAGTCCTCCTAATATAGCACCTATAACTTCAATATGTTTTAATTCTTTTTTTGCCAAAAGAGTTATTATTTCTTCTAATTTATCTAAAGAAAAATTTGAAATTTTATCAGAAATTATAATTTCAAAATCAATATTTTCTTCTGCATAATTAGAAAAAATCTCAAATATCTTTTCTTGATTTTCCATAATAATATCTTTTATGGTATTACTAACATCTTTTGCCATTCTATCCGAAAAGAACATCTGTAAAACAGGAAATTTTTCTTTTACTTTCCCCTTTAAATTCTTCTCTAACACTCTATCAATTGAACTATTCAATCTTTTTGAAAATTCTTCTCTATCAATGTTTGAAATAACATCTTTTACAGAAATTAACTCATTTTGAATTATATTTGCAATTCCACTTCCTATTTCTGCTTTTCTTTTAGGAATTAAACCTTGTATTTTAAACAAACCAAAATTTATTTCTTTATGTGGTCTAAATAACATTTTTATAGCTACCCAGTTTGTTATCCAACCTATTGTAGCTGATATAAAAATCATTATTAACAACTGTTTCATTTTTTACCTCTATTTACTATCATAATCTTTAATATTTTACCATAAATTATAGAAAATTAAAATCTTTAATTTTTTTATAAACTTTTACAAAATTTACTATAAAAAAGAACTATATATAAAAAAGCATTATGATATTTTAGGAGGAAAATGATAAAAA
>ERZ772807.2142-NODE-2142-length-10484-cov-9.223128_pt1 | contig 10484 bp, 7 predicted proteins | sample MGYA00511472_ERZ772807 | MGnify/ENA primary metagenome ERZ772807 (study PRJEB29015, sample SAMEA2737947) | human oral metagenome | biome: human oral; feature: human-associated habitat; material: dental | place: China | collected 2039 ...
AGAACTTCTGCAAAGACCAAAAAGGAGAAATCGGAGCTTGCAGAACTTCTGCAAAGACCAAAAAGGAGAAATCGGAGCTTGCAGAACTTCTGCAAAGACCAAAAAGGAGAAATCGGAGCTTGCAGAACTTCTGCAAAGACCAAAAAGGAGAAATCGGAGCTTGCAGAACTTCTGCAAAGACCAAAAAGGAGAAATCGGAGCTTGCAGAACTTCTGCAAACGCCCAAAAGGAGAAAATGGAGCTTGCAGGACTCCTGCAAATGCCCAAAAGGGAAAAATGGAGCTTGCAGGAATGCTGCAAGTGCCCCGAAAAACTTTCTGGCGTTTGCAGGAACGCTGCAAGCACTTCCAAAAACGCTTTGGCCCTCGCGTGACTTCCGTGGAAGCTCTCTGCTTACATCGGAATCACGTTAACCGTAAGCGGGACCCGCCCTGAGGCACGTTCGTCTGTCTAATCGTCAGCTGGAGTCCTAAACGCATCGCAGAGTGGGCTTCAACTGACAATTAGGCGCAATCGCTCAGCAATCTTGTCACCTCAAAACTGACATTTAGGCGTAAAACACACTGCATGGGGCACCTAAACGACTTCTTACTCGCGATCGCGCACTTGGGCGGAAAAGACGGCGGGAATGGGCGTATCGAAACGCATCTCGCGACCCGTCTCGGGGTGAATGAACCACAGCCGACAGGCGTGCAGCATGAGGCGCTCCGCGGGATCGGTCTGGGCGCCATACTTCGGGTCGCCAGCAATGGGGTGACCGAAGGCTTCCATCTGTGCACGGATCTGATTCTTGCGGCCAGTCTCGAGCGTGAACTCCACCAAGGCACAGTCGCTCGCGGCCTTGAGGACGCGATAGTGCGTGACGGCCTCCTTGCCATGCAGAGCGTCGGTGCAATAGACCTTCATGCGACTGTTTTCAGCGAGGAAGTTCCGCAGCGTGTCCTCCGCAGGCTCTGGCACACCCTCGACAACGGCCACGTACGAGCGCCGTGTGACGATGTCGGCCCATCCCTCCCGCATCTTCTCCTGCACGCCTTTGTTGCGGGCGAACATCATCAGGCCGGACGTGCCGCGGTCGAGGCGGTGGAGGACAAAGATTCGGTTCCTCGGGTCTTGCTCGCGGACGTAGGCCGAGAGGATGGCCCAGGCGGTGCGCTCCTGCGCCACGGAGTCGGAGACGGAGAGCAGGCCGTCACGCTTGTCGATGACGATGAGCGATTCGTCCTCCCAGACGATCCTGAGGTAGGGGCTATTGAAGGCAGGGCGGCCGCGCTCATGGCTAATGAGGACCGTATCGCCGGGACGGAGCGGCATGTCGAAATGGGTCGTGACCCGTCCGTTGACCCAGATCTGCCCGTGGCGCAGGAGGCTCTTGACGGCGCTCCGACTGCGGTCGGTGAGGTGGGCAAAAAGGAAGGGCAAGAGGGGCGAAGCCTCGCGTACGGTGACGCGTTGGCCACGTGGCTGACGGTCGTCGGGCTGGGCACCCCGGTGGGGGCGGAAGGTTCGGTTCGATTTCATTCGATGAGAGGGCGTTTGAGGATGTTATGGGTGTAGTTATGCGCGGAGACCATCAGGTGTTCGCCACGGGATGCTTCTTGACCAGCACTTTGTCGATGCGGGCGCGATCCATGTCGACAATCTCGAAGTCGAAGCACTGCCAGCTGAACGTGTCGCCCGTTTTGGGCACGCGCTCAAGCAGCTCGAGGATCAGGCCGCTGAGGGTGTTGTAGTCGTAGTCGGCATAGAGATCCTCCATGTCGAAATACTCGAGGAAGTTGTAGAAGGAGTATTGTCCGTCGACGAGCCAACTGCCATCGGCGCGCTGCTTGATCTCTAACTCCTCGTCCACGTCGGGCAATTGACCAATGAGCGCCTCCACAATATCGGCCAGCGTGACGAGCCCCTGCACGCCACCAAATTCATCGGTGACGATGCCGTACTTCACTCGCGCTTGTTTGAACTGTTCGAGGGCGTTGTAGACGCTCTGGCTCTCGGGGACGAACTGTGCCGGACGGAGCACCTGCTGCAGCGTGAAGTCGGGCTGATCAATGCGCCCGAATAAATCCTTGAGGAAGACCACGCCGACAATGTTGTCGAAGCGTTCCGAGGCCACGGGGTAGACGTTGTAAAGGTTCTCCTTGACCTTCCGACGGATGGCGTCCATGCCGTCCTGCATGTTGAGCCAAATGAGGTCGCTGCGGTGGGTCATGATCGAGCCGACGTCGCGGTCGCCGAGGGTGAAGACGCGCTCGACGATGTCCTGCTCCACGTCTTGCACCTCGCCGCTGTCGAAGCCTTCTTGCACGACGGCCCGAATCTCCTCCTCGGTCACCTTATTCTCGCCCGTGCGGTTGAGCCCGAGCAGGAGGATCACGCCCTGCGTACTCTTCGAGAGCACCCACACGATCGGCGAAGCCACCTTGGAGAGGATGTCCATCGGCCGAGCCACAAGTTCGGCCACCTGCTCAGCGAAATTCATCCCGATACGCTTCGGCGCAAGCTCACCGAGCACAAGCGTGAGGTAGGTGACAATGACAACGATCGTCAGCTTGGATATCCCGACCGCATAAGGCTCAAGCCCCGGCACACGGGCGAGCACACCGGCCAGATCTCGGGCGAAAGCCTCGCCAGAGAAAAGACCCGTGAGGATGCCGATGAGCGTAATGCCGATCTGGGTGGTGGAGAGGAACTGATCGGGCTTCTGGGCCAGGTCGAGGGCCTTCTGCGCCGAGCGCTTGCCCTTCTTGACCTGCGATTCGAGTCTGGCTTTGCGGGCCGATACGAGCGAGATCTCGGCCATCGAAAGCAGTCCGTTGAGGAGGATGAGTCCGAGGATGAGAATGATTTCCATAAGGCAGGGTTAGAGGATTGCGTTCTTGGCCAGCCCACCCTCGGAGGTCTCTTTGTAGAGGCTGGGGATGTCGTGGCCCGTCTCTTTCATGACTTCCACCACGCGGTCGTAGCTGACGCGGTGTTTACCGTCGGAGTAGACCGCATAGACGTTCGCGTCGAGGGCTCGCGCGGCGGCCACGGCGTTGCGCTCGATGCAGGGCACTTGCACGAGGCCGCAGACAGGGTCGCAGGTGAGGCCAAGGTGATGTTCGAGGGCCATCTCGGCCGCATATTCGATCTGTCCCGGGGTGCCGCCGAAGAGCTGACAGGCGGCTGCGGCGGCCATGGCGCAGGCCACGCCGACCTCACCCTGGCAACCCACCTCTGCGCCGGAGATCGAGGCATTCTCCTTGGCGATGTTACCAAACAGGCCGGCCGTCGCTAAGGCCCGCAGGATGCGGACTTCCCGGAATTCGTGTGCCTTAGCGACGTGATAGAGCACGGCGGGCAGCACGCCGCTGGAGCCACACGTGGGTGCGGTGACGATGCGCCCGCCCGCGGCGTTCTCTTCGGACGTGGCTAGGGCGTAAGCATAGATGTGGCCGCGCGAATTGAGGCTGCCGATGTAGCCCTTGGCCTTGACGTAGTACGTGGCGGCTTTACGGCGCACACCGATGCCGCCGGGCAGGACGCCCTCGTTGTTCAGGCCCCGTTCGATGCCCTCGCACATGACCTGCCAGACCTCCCGGAGGTAGTCCCAGATGCCCGCGCCTTCGCATTCCTCGACGTACTCCCAATAGGTGCTGCCTTCGCGTTCGCAGCGGGCGAGGATGTCGGCGATGGTGGTCAGGGGGTAGATGTCGGGCGTCGTTTCGGCGCGCGAATGGCCGTCGGAGAGGGCTCCGCCGCCGATGCTGTAGACGGTGCGGCTGAGCGCGACGGTCTCTCCGTCGGCCTCGAGGGCCTCGAAGCACATGCCGTTGGGATGGAAGGGGAGTACGACGTCCGGGCGCCAGACGATCTCGGTCGGCGCGAGGGGTTGAAGCACTTGGAGGATGGCTTGGTCGGTCAAGTGACCGCGTCCGGTGGCAGCCAGGCTGCCGTAGAGGGTGACACGGAAGGCATGGGCGCCGGGCGAGTCCGCGGCGAAGGCTCGGGCGGCCCGTTGGGGGCCCATCGTATGGCTGCTGGAGGGCCCGTTACCAATCTTGTAAAGTTCTCTGAGCGATTTCATAAAGGGCGGCAAAGATAGGAGGAGGGCTTTGTCGGGCAACTGTCCGTCGCCACGAGCAAAGCCCCCCATGCGGCCCCCGAAGGGCCATCCTATCGGCTGCTTCCTCAGCGCCGACGCTTGACACTGGACGAGACGTCGTCCGACGTCGTCGCCTGGCAGTCCCCCGAGTAGCGCACGTCGGAGCCGCCCGAGGCTGAGGCGGTCAGATGGCCCGTGCAGAGCACCGTGGCGTCGCTCCCGCCGCTGGCTGAGAGCTCATAGTCGCCGACCTCGAAGCGCTTGGCGTCCATGTCTGATCCGCCGGAGAGGTCCACCTGGCACTCCTTGGCGCTGCCGGAGAGCGCGAGGTCGGAGCCGCCCGAGGCCTCGAAGCGGCAGGTCGTAGCGGTCACTTCGCCCTTGAAGTCCGAGCCGCCGCTGCAAGCCACGTCAAGCTCATCGACCGTGACCTTGCCCTTAAAATCCGATCCGCCGGAGCATCCGATCTCCAGCGAGCGGCCGCGCAGCATGACCTGATCGGCCCAAATGTCGCTGCCACCCGACGCCCGGAGCCGCGTGAGGGTGCCCGTGTTGGGCACGATGACCTTCATCGGTCCCGGACCGAACCACCCGAGGAGTGAGGGCCGCAGACGGATATTCAGTTCGCCACCCTCCACCTCCGTGAGGATCTGATCTTGCATCTTTTCACTGGCCACGACCACGATTTGGCCCGCCTTCAGTTCGTCGGAGAGAACCACATCGATGCCGCCGCCCGTTTGGATGGCCGTGTAGGCAGCCACCTCACGCGTTTGTTCCACGGACGGGCCCTTTTCGCGTCGCAGTCCGCGGGCGATGCATCCCGTTGTCACAAGTAAGGCAGCCGCAGCCACCAAGCTGATCTTCACTGTTCTTGATTCCATATTCGTTATACGTTAGGTTGTTTCTACTCATTGAGACGCACTTGCGCGTCGTTTGTTACAGTTTTCTCTGAAAAAAATTACAGGGGCCGCTGACCCGAAGGCGCTGCTGTTGGGAACCATTTTATGGGCCGCTGACCCGAAGGCGCTGCTGTTGGGAACCATTTTATGGGCGGATAACCCGAAGGCGCTGCTGTTGGAAACCATTTTATAGGCGGATAACCCGAAGGCGCCGTCAGGGTAGGGGCGTATTGCATACGCCCCACCCAATGCCCCGGCAGGAGCAAATGACCCGAAGGCGCTACCGTCGGAAACCATTTTATAGGCGCCTCGCGGACACACGCCGCCGTTCCCTGCTCGGATCGTTTGGGGGCGTATGCAATACGCCCCTACCCTACCGGCCGACAGAGGCGACCGCCATTCATTCGCCCTCGTCGGGAACCATTTTATGGGCGGATGACCCAAAGGTGTCCCCAAGAGTAGGGGCGTATTGCATACGCCCCACCCAATGCCCCGGCAGGGGCAATTACATACAAGAGCGCCTCGCGGACACACGCTGCCGTTTCTTGTTAAGATCGTTTGGGGGCATATGCAATACGCCCCTACCCCTACCGGCCGACAGGGGCGACTTCCATTCATTCGCCGCCGTTGGAAAACATTTCAAGAGCCAATGAGCCGAAGGCGCCGCCATTGGAAACCATTTCGGGGGCCAATGACCCAAAGGCGCTGCCGTTGGAAAACATTTTATAGGCGGATGACCCGAAGGCGCTGCCGTTGGAAAACATTTTGGGGGCCGCTGATGCACAGACATTGCCGTCGGACTTTCCAACGGGAGCAACTTGGGCTCAGGCGCCCCGAAAAGATGTTCCAACAGGGCGTCTTTTTGCTCAGACACCCCAAATGGACTCTCCAACGGGGCGTCTTTTTGCTCAGACACCCCAAATGGACTCTCCAACGAGGCGTCTTTTTGCTCAGACACCCTCAATGGACTCTCCAACGGGGCGTCTTTTTGCTCAGACGCCCTCGTCGTAAAATTTTTCACCATCGGTGGACCTCCATTCGCCTTCAAAATATCCTCCTATTCGAGCTTCAGCGTGTCCACGGGATTGATCGTAGCGGCGCGCCAGCTCTGCCACGAGACGGCGGCCACCGAAATGACCAGCACGCCGAGGCCCGTGAGCCCAAAGAGCCACCAGTCGAGGGGCGCCGGGGCGGCGAAGTTCTCCAGCCAGCGCGTCATCAGCAGGTAGGCGGCGGGTGCGGCCAGGAGGAAGGCCACGCCGATCCAGAGGACGAACCGGTAGTTGAGCATGCGGACGATGTCCGACGGTCGCGCGCCGTTGATCTTGCGGATGCCGATCTCCTTCGTTCGCCGGCGGACGACAAACGCCATGACGATGATCAGCCCCAGCGTTGCGACGGCCAGGCAGAGCGCCGCGAAGATCCGCGTGAGGCGCTCGGCGTAGCGTTCGCTGGCATAGACGCCGTCGTAGACGTCGCTGAGGTAGGTGTACTGCGCGGGGTAGCCCGGATTCACGGCCGCCCAGACGCGCCGAAAGCTGTCGAGCGCCTCGTCCCTGCGGTCCGGATCGAGCCGCACCATGAGGCAATGCTGGAAAAAGGCCCGATGGACGACCAGCAGCGGCTGGGTGGCCTCAAACGAGGTGGTGTAATTGAAGTCGTCCGTGACGCCCACGATCGTGCCGCGGTCGATATAGTCCAGCCCGCCGTTGCCGGTTCGGATGCGCAGCTGCTGGCCGATGGCCTCGTCGGGCGTGCGGAAGCCAAGTGCCTCGGCCGCGCTGCGGTTCACGACATACTGCTCCGATCCGTTGTCCGTGCGGTGGCCCTCGGCGGCGGCGACCAGCATGCGCTCCTCCTCATCGGCCGTGTGGCGCAGTCGCCCGAAGGCTTCGCCGGCCACGGGGCGGAGTCGGAAGAAGGGCAGGAAGTCGTCGCCCACCACCAGCACAGCGAGGCGGCGCACGTTGTCCTCGCTCTCGCCTTCTTTTTGCACCATCACCCCGTCACGGATGGCCGATCCGGGCAGCTGCATGGCCGTCGTCACGGCCTCGATGCCCGGTTGCTTCAGCAGTTCGGAGCGCAAGAGCCCGAAGCGCCGCGTGACGTCGATCGGTTGCGACTGCATGACCAGCACAGCCGGCTCCCGTCCGCCCACTTGCGAGCTGCGTATCCGCCCCACCTGCCGCGAGATGCACACACTGACGATCGTCACGAAAAGGACGATGGCGTATTGTCCGATAAGCATGTATTTGACACCCGACAGCGCCACGCCCCCACCGCACGGATCGGCCCGCATGCTCAGGAACCGCGTGGACGACATCCGCGCAACGACTGGCACCACGGAGACGCCCACGACGATCGCCACGAACGCCGCGCTCATCCCCGCGACCACGCCGACAGGCACCGCTCCGGCCCATCGCGCCGCCACGACCTGCGCCAACCCCCATCCGACGGCCACCGCCACCCCTCCGACGACGCCGGCGATCATCATCTCGTCGACGAGCACCCGACGCGACGAGGCGCCATTCAGCCTCAGCAGTTGGTAATAGCGTCGGTTGAAGGCGAAGATCAGTCCGGCGTTAAGCCAGAGGTTGAAGAGGACGATCACGAGCAGCAGGACGTTAGCGCCGGCAATGAGGTAGAGGTAAAGGATGTTGCCGTTGGGTTCGTGCTCGCGTTGGAAGTGGCTGCGCAGGTGGATGTCGGTGAGGGGGAAGAGCAGTGGGGTCTCGGGGCGCACATCGTCCGTAGCGTCTAGGCGGCGCATGTTGGCGGCGATGCCTCGTGCGACGGCGTCCGGGCGTGTGCCGGGGCTAAGCAGCAGGTAGACGTAGGTGAACATGCCCGCGTCCTCGTCCGGCAGCCGCACGAACAGGTCGGAGTGGAAGTGCGACGTCTCAGGCAGGTCCTCATACACACCGCCCACGAACATCTGGCGGTCGGCATACAATCGTCCGCCGGCCAGCGTCAGCTCACGCCCCACAGCCGGCGCCTCGCCGAAGAGTCGGCGGGCATAGCTGCGACTGAGGATCACCTTGTCGGGCGTGTCGAGCGCCGTGCGGGGATCGCCGTCGATCAGTCGGAGATCGAAGACGTTGAGAAAGTTTCCGCTCACGAAGTAGAAGGATCCGGGCAGGTCGATGTGGCCCTCGTGGCGGATCTCGATGCCGTCGGCCTTGTACATCCGCACCACGGACTCAATGCCGCTGACGCCCGCCGTCCGCGCGTCGGCCGTCTCAAAGCCAAGAATACGCACGTCGACGGGCTCGCCCTCCGTGCGCAGCGAGAGCCGATAGATGCGGTCGGCCTTCGTATGGAAGCGATCGTAGCTGCATTCGTAAGCCACGTAGGCATACGACAAGAGCATGCAAGCAAAGACCACCGCCAGCCCCGCCACGTTCACCACGCGCAGGGACTTGCTTTTCAGTAATCGTCTCAGAAGGATCATTTTAGTTATGGGTTACGTTGTAGAGGCAGATCCATAGTGTCTGCCCGGTGTATGAATGTATCCAACAACGATGCCACCGGCGCCGAACGTGTTATTCTCAACCGGTTGCGCAGCGAATGCCCTTCCTTTGTTGTCCAAGATGTAGACAACGGCGTCCAACATTTGGACGATTCCCTACGCATACATGCTTCACACTAAACAATGCACGATAATGAAAACAAGAACTACCCTCCGCGGGCTGATCACCCTGCTGCTCCTCGCCTTGATTGAGGCAGCCTGCAACGACGATCCGACGCCCACCCCGACGCCGAACCCGAATCCCCCGACCCCGCAGACGCCGACGCCTGGCCGTAACCCCATCGAGGACACTTGGCGCCTGGTGGCTATCCGCAACCTATCGGCGTACGCCTCAGAGACGATCGATACGGCCATCTACACGCTGACCTTCCGCCCCGACAGCACCTTCTACGGACGCGACGTCAGCGGCCGCTACACATTGACCGACTCCACGCTCCGCATCACCCTCGCCGACATCAACGAGGCCACCCTGCCCCAGCTCTCCCGACGCCTCCGCAACGCCCTCCGCCACATCGAGCGCTTCGAGATCGACACGGCCTACCACTCGCTGAAGATCTACTACGCCAGCGGTCGGCGCTACCTCTATTTCTCGAACCTTCCGCCCGATCCCGACCCTGATCCCACGCCCCGACCCGAGCTCCCCGTCACTTCGTTCCTGCTCCATCACTGGCGACTGGCCGGCTTTGGCCGCATCTCCGACGGCTCGCTGACGCCCGTCGCACCCACCGGCGACGACCGCTTCAGCCTGATCTTCCTCGAGGAACGGACGTGGACGGGCTGTGCCTCCGTGCATCGCCTCTCCGGTACGTTCCGCACCGACGAACCCTTTGTGGCGCTCACCTTCGATGCCGAGCCAACAACCGCTGGCGAGAGCGCCCTTGGCCGTCGCTACATCGACGCCCTGCGGCAGGTCCAGTGGTACCGCCCCGATACTGACCATGACATGCTCCGACTCTACTATAGCGACAATGACGACTACCTGCTCTTCATCCGCTCAGACATGTTCATGGCCGGCCCATTCTCGGAAAAGCTGTTCAACACTTGGAAGCTCATCGCCTTTGGCCGCACTGCCGACGGCTCGCAGTATTCGCCCGAGGATCATAGTGCCCTTTGGGTGAAAAAATCATGGAGGTTCATGATTCAGTTTTTGTACAACGGAGAGGTGCTTACCTACTCGTCCTCCAATCGCGGCTTTGGTCGCTATCATGCCAACGACAATCGTATTCACATCACCTATATCGGCGGCACGGAAATGAGCGAAACAGACGACGGCCATAAGTACCGCAACGCCCTCAACCGCTCCGAGCGCTTCAAGCTGACCGCCGACGGGACGCGGCTGAAGATCTTCTATAACGAGGGGCGCAGCTACTTGCTCTTCCGCGCCGCACCCGAGCTGATCGGCGAAACGCCCCCCGCCGCCCTACTCGGTCGGTGGACACTCGTCGAACAACAGAATGGCCGCGCCAGACCCACCATCTATCCGCCGGGGCAGCACGTCCTCACCCTCCGAGCCGACGGCATCGCCGAGCTGACGGGTCTGACGTTCTTCGGAGAGGGTAATACGTTGCACTACATCTTCCACCCGTGGAACAAGCGGGAGTACATCACCATCGGCGGCACGGAATACCGCTACATCTTGAATGGCGACAAGCTTTGGCTGTCGAACCGCTCCGAATCGGACGGCGGCCCGGCGTACTCCTTCCGGCGGATGTAGCCACGCCCACCATCATGGCATCACTTTAGCGTCCGCCCAAGGTAAGCCTCCCCGTCATGCGACATTCTGAGGAGCCTGCGTGCCAGCGAGCCCGTCATGCGACATTCTGAGGAGCCTGCGAGCCAGCGAACCCGTCATGCGACATTTTGAGGAGCCTGCGTGCCAGCGGGCCCGTCATGCGACATTTTGGGAAGCCTGCGTGCCAGCGGCCCCGTCATGCGACATTTTGGGAAGCCTGCGTGCCAGCGGCGCCGT
>ERZ772807.2145-NODE-2145-length-10482-cov-2.793996_pt1 | contig 10482 bp, 16 predicted proteins | sample MGYA00511472_ERZ772807 | MGnify/ENA primary metagenome ERZ772807 (study PRJEB29015, sample SAMEA2737947) | human oral metagenome | biome: human oral; feature: human-associated habitat; material: dental | place: China | collected 2039 ...
CCACTAAACTCCCCTCATGTAAATCTATATAGATCTGATTTAGATCTAAATAGACCTAAAACACCGCACTTTTCTACCGCACTTTTCTACCGCACTTTTTCAAAGTGCAGCCCTTTTTTGCCCTTTTTTTGCTCAAAAAACAAGCAAACAAACAAAATTCTTTTCTTTAAAAATCAATTAAATACTACTAAAAGTATATTATTTTCTATTATAAATGCAATTTTTAGTTGCAATTAAATCTACTTTAAGTAGAATAAGCCGCATCAAAGCAAAACACTTTGAGTTGCTCTTTAACAATACGATTAAAAACACATTGATCGCCCAATGGTGAGCAGTTAGTAAAAGTTCGGACGGCAGATAGACCCGACACTGCAACAAAACGGAAGAAAGCCCGAATCGGTTAGTGTGTTTAGCTTAAATATGCCGTGGGCAATGAATCCACAATATTGGGCGAATTTTAAAGACGAGCAAACGCGGCTTAGGCGTGACATACCGGAGAGACGGTAAACTGCCGCGGTAGCTTAATAGGTAAAAGCAACCGGCTCATAACCGGAGGATAGTTGAGTTCGAATCTCTCCCGCGGCACCAATTCAAAGCGCATTCTACACAGACCTATCTAATGAGTGCGCTTTTAAATGGCAAACATAAAACAAACGAGGTTAAAAATGGAAGAAAAAAAAGAAAACAGCCTATCTGAAAGAGATAAAGGACTGATCAAACAGGCTGTACTAGAAAGTGCTGCTAAAAATACAAATTTAACACCAAGTGAATTGGCTGCTAATTTATGTGAGGCATTTACTTTAATTCAGGCTTATACATATTCAAAATCCGAATAGTATCGGTGTTTTCATCAAGCGATTCAAGTTCAGTTGAAAGTGCTCTAATAAACTCACCAAGTTCTTTTGCGTTATATGTGGTAACGATATCCATTTGATTACTTTGGGTTTGTGTTGCGGTCGTTAATATATCGCGGGCAAACATCAATGCCAATGTATCTGCTTTGGGCTTATTCATAATTTTCTCCTATTTAGATGTAGTCGCAAGGGGAATTTTACTCCTCGCTGTAGTCGCATACAAGAGGGCTTGAGCCTTACAAGCATAAAGAAAGGCGCCCTATCTAGACAAAATCAGCAAAGACTGATTGCACTACTCCACTAACCGCTCGAAAGGGCGGTATTTTATTGACATCACTCTTTCAGGGTTAGGGACTATTTCTCTCGCAAGATTTCCTAAATTCCTTTAAAAAACAATCTTGAAAAGCGGGATTTAATTTATAATAACAGTCAATCATCTGTTCTTGAAAAACAAGAATTTGCTTAGAAAGCAAGGACATTATAACAGGCGTTGAATCAAAAGCTTTTTTCTGAAAATGATTTTTCATCATTTCATAAACTATTTTAATCTCTTCATCATCAAGGTTCTCAAGCAATTTTTTCTGTTTTCTGTATTCAATATATTCAAGCGCAGCACGAAGTAAAGGCTTGCAAATTAAATATAACACTAACGAAATAGTGATATTTAAAATATCACCTAAATGTAACCAACTTTTAAAAAGTGGCGGTGTTTTATCAATTAAAACATTCGTTATTTCAACAGGCATAAACATATAGGTAAACAGTAGAAAAATTAAGAACATTGTTACTTCCTTTATACTAATTTTATCTAAAAGGTATTTAAAGAAATCCCACATATTAAGTTCCTTGTAATGTTTGAAGTAAGACGCAAGCATTATATTCCTTGTTTGAAGTAAGGCGCAACAAGGCGAGTTTTTCGGTTCTCGTTAAAAAACCGTATTGACACCGCCCCCACATCTGATTAAGATACCCCCACTTTCAACAGAAAGTCGGGATTGGTCTCCTGAATATGTACAGGCGGTAAGAAAGATAGTCGCCTAAATGGTGGCTTTTTTTATAGCCGAAAATCAGCAAATCAACCTTTTTAAGAAATTTCTTAAAAAGTCCAATGGTGGGCTGAATGGAAGTCCGAAAGGACGCCGTGTACCTGTACAACGGTAAGACCAATTCTGTTCAGTTCACCACCAATGATTGGTCTCTGCGGTGGTGAGTTTTAAAACTTATCGTACAGGACAATCCAAATGACAAATTCAAATCTTATCGCTGTATTTAATGGCACAATAGCAAATCAATCTGTTCAACTTTGCAATGCTCGTGATCTTCATGCTTTCTTGGAGAGTAAATCTCAATATGCTAACTGGATAAAAGATCGCATCAACGAATATGGTTTCATCCAAGATGAAGACTACCTCGTCATCACCGAACGCACTAACGGACGCCCACGCAAGGAATATCACATCACCCTTGATATGGGCAAAGAACTCGGTATGGTCGAAAGAAACGAACGAGGCAGACAAATCCGCAAATACTTCATCGAATGCGAACGTAGAGCAAGCCAACCACAACAAATCGCACTACCTGCCCCCGAAAAGAAATACACGTTTGAATTTACCGAGTATGAACTTCAACAGCTTGCTTGGTTGTGGTTCGCTTTCAAACGTGGTGTCGGCACTTTCCAACATATCGAAAGAGCCTTTAACGTTTTAGGCTCGAACATGAGCGGGCAAATCTACGGACAGGCTTACGAATACTTAAGCGTACTACGCTCAACAAACCAAATCTTAAACCGCATTACCAAAGAGTTTGAGATTGACCCAATGACAAACTGGCGAGTACTGCAACACTTGCGCCAGTTTGATCCAAAAGCCGTCAAAATCGACTTCTAAAAACACCGCAAAATCCGACCGCACTTTTCCCCAAGAAATCCGTGCGGCGGATTGCTACACCCAAAATTCAGCAAATTGATTAAAAAGGAAACAAAAAAATGAAACAACAACGCTTTACTACCGCACTTTTAAATCAACATCCAAGCCGAAAGGAACAAATCATCCAATGGCTTGATAAATACCTACACTGGATTGTTTGCGCAGTGATTACCGCTTGCGTTTGGGGAATTGCGCTAATTGGGCTATCCCTATCACGCCCTACCCTTGCTGCCGATACCGACTACAACAATAACGCGGTAAGCGAGCAAATCAGCGCGGAGTGGGAAGCTAAGGCAAAAGCCGAATGGATTGAGGAATTTGGTGATGCGCAGCCAAATTTGAACGCGGAATCGCAAGAATATCTCGAAAAAACGACCGCACTTTTACAGGAAAAACGAAATGGCAAGTAAAGACTTAACACGTTATTACAAAATCCAACCACACGAGCGCGGACTTGGATTTATTGCTATTGAGTACATCTACGACCGCGGAAAGATTAAGCGACTTTGGGCAAGCAATAATCACTGCGATGAGAGCTTGTGCGAGGTTGAGATAAAAAACCGAAAGGCGCGAGTTAAGCAAATCCGAAAGCTGGATTTAACTCGCAAGTGCTTACATAAATTTTACAACTGGGGGCATCAGGATTTGTTATGACAAAAGTTAGACGAGGCTCCGTGTGGGATTTTGATAATCCTGACGATTATTACGAGCAGTTTGAGACGCAACCGCAGAACGATGATTTTGATGATGACACGCAAGATGTCGATGACGATTGCGAATATTGGAAAAGTGGTTGCTATGGGAGAGGATGAAAATGACAACCGAATTTAATTTAGTTTTAACAACCGAAAGTAAAGTGTTATCCACAAATATTGTGGAGTTTGAAAAACAAGCCGAGCAATTTCTTGCAACACTCACAAACAAGTTTGAAACAGATGATGACTTTGCGGCCGCAAAAGAAGAAGTCAAAATTTTGAAAGAGGTTGAAGATAAAATCCGTGCGGCGATTAAGTCGGCACAAAGCGGTGAGATTGCGGCATTAATCACCTCCGCTGAAAACATTGCGGAGCGGTTTAGACAAGAGCGCTTGGCGCGTGACAAGCTGGTTAAATTAAAAGAATCAGAAGTTAAGCAAGGCATTATCAATGGTGCGCTTGATGAAATTGCGGAAATTCGTGGTAAGTATGAAAGCTCAGTCTCTCTTGCGCTTGAGCAAACTATGCCGAAATCAGCAATAACAAACCGCCTCGAAGAGGCGACAAAAAACAAAAGAAAGCTTGATGGATTAGTTAAATCGGTTAATGCCGAAAAAACGTTAATTCTTGCTGAATTGGCCCAAGAATCCGCTCGAATTACAGCGCGTTTAAAAATGATTCCGATTGCCTACGAGCATTTATTTAGAGACGCACTGCAATTAGTCGCCGGCACCGCGGAACTTGAGCCAATTATTGCAGAGCGAGTAAATGCCGAACAACAGCGTGAGGCCGAGTTAAAAGCAAAAGCCGAAGAAGAGGCTAAGGTAAAAGCGGAATCGCAAGCCGTTGCGTCAGAAATGGAAACACAAAGTGCGGTAGAAAAAACACAAGAAAATTCGACCGCACTTTCTGACGAGCCGACATTTAACTTTGAAATCCGCATTGCATTTAGCGGCACGCAAGAGCAAGCAATCACCTTGGCTCGCAAGGTCAAAGCGCAGTACGGCGATAATGTATCACTTAAAAAAATGAATTAAAGGATGAAACGAAATGGCAACAGCACTACAAAATCTGACAGACAAACTGGCGAAACGGTTTGAAATTGCGGACGGTTCCGACTTGATGGCGACATTAAAAAATACCGCATTCAAAGGCAATGTAAATGACAGTCAAATGACCGCGCTTTTAATCGTGGCGAATCAATATGGATTAAATCCGTGGACAAAAGAAATTTACGCATTTCCTGATCGTCAAAATGGCATTGTCCCCATTGTTGGCGTGGATGGTTGGGCGCGAATCCTCAACGAAAATCCAAATTTTGACGGCATCGAATTTGATTTAGATGATGAAAAATGCACTTGCCGAATTTATCGCAAAGACCGCTCAAAACCAATTTCGGTAACGGAATATATGAGCGAATGCTTTCGTGATATGGGACCATGGAAGACACATCCGAAAAGAATGTTACGTCACAAAGCGATGATTCAGTGCGCGCGCTTGGCCTTTGGTTTCACAGGTATTTACGATCAAGACGAGGCAGACCGCATTGTGGAAACACAACGTGAGCCGGTAAACGTAACGCCTAAACAAAACGTGATAGACGTTTCAGCGTTAATTACATCCGAACAGAAAGAAATGTTAATCGGTTTAATTGACGCAACCGGTACAAACACGGAAAAGCTACTGACGGCATACGGTCATGCGGATATTTCCGAAATGACAAAAGATCAAGCCGACAATGCTATATCAATCCTCAATAGTCGCCTTGATAAGCAACAAGAAGATAACGGAGAAGATGTCCCGCTATGATTGACGGACTGATAACACTTGATTGCGAGCAGGGCTCAGAAGAATGGCTACAGGCCCGTTTAGGTATTCCCACCGCAACGGGCTTTGAAAACATAGTGACGGCAACCGGTAAAAAATCAAGCGCACAAATCAAATACATGGCGGAGCTAATCGAAGAAAGCATTCTTGGCTTACAGGATGGCTCATTTAAATCCAAATTTATGGAGCGTGGAAATCAACTTGAGCCACTTGCTAGATCGGCTTATGAGTTTGTTACCGGTAATACTGTTACTCAAGTTGGCGGCGTGTACTTAGATGACAAAAAAGAGGTAATGGTTAGCCCTGATGGGCTAATCCCCGAACTCAAAAAGGGCTTAGAGATTAAATGCCCGAAAATGAGTACGCATATCCGTTACTTATTAGAGGGCGGCTTGCCGTCTGAATATGTAATCCAAGTGCATGCGAATTTGTGGGTGACAGGCTATGAAGCATGGGATTTTGTGAGTTATTGCCCGGAATATCAAAAGCAAACGCTTTATTTGTTTACGGTTGAGCGTAATCCATTGCTTATGAGCGCGTTTGATAAATTAATCCCCCAATTTTTAAGTACATTAAGAGCTTACAAAAATTAGAGGTAATGGGTGGGAAAGACTTCCACCTATTCCGCAAGATGAAACCACAAGCCACTAACGAATAGTGGCTTTTTTATTACTTCAAAATCAATCAACAATCCAAAACAGGAGAAAACAAAATGGCTAAACAAACGCAATTTAGCAAAACCCTTTCACAACTTAACCGCGGGGAACTTGATGACGAACTCACGAATGTAATTTCAGAGGTGATTAAAGCGGTACGATCCACACGCAAACAAGGTTCCGTTACGCTTAATTTGAAAATTTCGATGCTCAATACGCGCACCGAAAATCAAATTAAAATCACTCCGGCGGTCAGTTGTAAAGTGCCGGAGCTCGACCGTGAAGAAAGTATTGTGTTCTCAACGGCAGACGGAGATGTACTATTTGATGATCCGAATCAAATTAAAATTGACCTGAAAACTCCCGACGAACCGAAAGAAAAACCGATGTTAAAAGTCGTCCACGCTTAATCTCAAACCGCGCCCCATTTGGGGCGTTCTTTTTTAACTCAACAAAAGGAAACTTAAAATGGAACAATCCTTAGTAAACGACATCGCTCTTCAACTTGCCAATGGCAAAGCATTGAATACGGACACTCCTACGGCGCTAGTCAGTGAAGATTTTCAGGTGACATCACTAGAGGCCTACCAAAATGCGCCGGTACGCATTCGCCAAGCGGTTGAACTAAAATCTGAGACAGCCTTAATTGACTATGTCAATAAATTCAAAGTTGAAGGTACGGCAGTTTTTTCAGATTTAGATGAATTGGCTATAAATGTTATTTTCGATTATCACCGCGATGCAGTCCAGCCGCGCTGGGGGAATCACCGCGCGGCATATCATTGTCCATTCTCCAAAGATTGGAAAGAATGGCAAGATAAAAACAAGCAAGCAATGAACCAAATTGAATTCGGCTTATTTCTTGAAAACAACATCCACTGCATCGCTGCAGAAGGCAACGCCGTAAGCGGCGCTGAATTGCTTGCGATGGTACTGGCTTTTGAAGAAACCCGAAAATCCGAATTTAAATCTGTGCAACGTTTACAAGACGGCACCATGTCCTTTGCATTTGCCGATGAGCAATCCGGCGGCGGAAAAGCACGCTTACCGGAAGAAATCACTTTAGGTATTCAACCCTTCCGCAACGGTGACTTTTACCAAATCAAAGCACGCGTGCGTTACCGTATTAAAGACGGTGCACTGACTCTGTGGTATGAGTTGATTAATCCTGAAAAAGTGATCGAATCGGCATTTAACAGCACAATTGAAAAATTAAAAACCAACATCGCAAATGTTGATTTTTATGAAGGTGCATTAATTTAATGTTGTTTCTAACCGCCCTACGGGGCGGTTTTACAGATAAAAACAAGGTTAAAGATGAGAGAAATTAATATAAGCATTCATTATTTAAAGAAATGTTTTATTGCGATGACGGACATAGCCCACATCAATGCTATTACGTCTCTCACTAGAAAGCACTTACGCCGCCACCAACCGAATAACCAACGACCGCACTTTTGCGGTCTTTTTTTAAGGAGAATTTATGAAACCTTTTGATTTACAAGAGGCACTGAATGGTGCGCCTGTGCAGTTACGCAACGGACAAAAAGCGTATGTAGTCGGTCTTAGCAAAGTCGGTCCAGAAGATGGTAATAGCTATATTGTTGGGGAGTTCGGGAGAAATTTATGTAATTGGAGCAAAGATGGCAAATACTGGCTAAAACGCGAAAGCGAATTTGATATTGTCGGCATGTTGGAAGAGCCCGAACTAACATCCGAACAAGTGTTGGAAAAGGCTTATCAGGAAAATCTACCGCTTGATGCAATCGGCAAAAAAGCATTTGTTATCGCAAAAACAAAGGATGGTGATTATGTCATGCAATGCGGGGAGGATAATCTGTATTTTGCGAGCCATGAAACAGAGTGGAAATTTTACAAAGACCCCGAGCCAAAATCCGACACAATCACCATTACGCTGCCTAAGCCGTTTAAACCTAAAGAGGGAGAGGTGTACTACAGCATTGGTGGTTACCATGATGGGATGATAGCCGAAATGCACGCAAATTGCATGACGCACATTTCCATTTTAAGCGGTAATTGCTTCCGCACCAAATCTGACGTCCAAGCATGGCTAGATGCCATGAAAAACGCTTTAGATGATTAATTCAAGCCGTCCGAAAGGGCGGTTTTTTATTGGAATAAATATGGAGACAAAGGATAATGGGACAACAACCTGCACTACTGAGTAAAGCAAAGGTAATTGAAGTTACCAGTTTGAGCCACACAACAATTTGGCGTATGATGAAACAAGGAAAGTTTCCTAAAAGTGTCAAGGCGTCTATGGGTCGTGTAGCATGGCGCAAATCTGACATTGATAATTGGCTAGCCGAACGCACATAAAAGCACTTCTTTCTACTGACGGTAAAAATGACGGTAAAAATCAAATAGCACCATATTTATTTCTTTCTATTTCAATATGTTATCTTCTAAGTCAATAATCGAGTGGAATAAAAAACCTACATTTTCAAATTTAAACGGCTTGTAACCCTGAGAAATCAGGGTTACGTTTCTATTGAGAGAGATTCTCTCATCGAACGAAAGACAGACAACAATGATCTGCCTACAAGTACTTATTAACCGAACACGTTTTCCAAGTGAGTTTGGTAGTCTGCCAAATATTTTTCTACCTGTGGATTTTTAATTACATCAGTACATAAAAATGTCGGCAAGCGACTCATTAATTAAATAACTACCATCCGGTTCTAATTGGATAACTCATGTCTCCACAAGTATCAAATTCTATTAATTCACTCCACTTCTCAGGAGGAATACCTTCTTCTTTATAAAAGAAAAAATAGGTCATGTGAACATAACCATAAGACTTACCTTGTTTTCTGATAGACAAATCTTGTATAAACCCATCATAAGCAGAGTCTTGTACCGAACAGCAATTAGGATTTATTTTTCTGAACTCCTCGACTGTCTTATAGGGTATTATATGCAAATCTCTTCCTTCCGGCGTGGATCCAACTTTAGGAAATCCGATCAATAAAAATTCAATAGCTCTATCAATTAATTCTTGCTCTGAATATAACTGAGAAATATTCGCGTCTTTCTTTTCGCAATATCCTAACACATTAACAAAGCCCTTAAATTCCATATGAAGAAAAGGCAATAACAACAACATAAAATAATATCGTTTTTTTACTTTTCTCATTTTATTGATTATCATTTAAATATTTTACTCTTGCTACGTACCATTTTGGCAAATGGGAGGCTCTCTTTGATGTATAAAATTTCACGGCATTCCTACCACAGAAACACTGTTAACCTAGAAATTATAAACAAGCACAAAAAACAATCAACACAAAGAAACCAAAACCGTGATCCAAATCTCAATGTAGCGTGCAACTTGTTACACGAATAAAAGGCGTCAATAAAATAATTTAGTTTAAAAAGTCGGTGGTTTTTGTGGGTATTTTTATTAATTTAATGAATTTGTTGAATTATATTTTCGTGCATCAAGATGCACACTACGATCTCATAAATTTCTCCAATAAAATTAATAAGTTGTATAAAATGGTTTAAGCAAAACATCACCACAATTACTAATAAAGTAAAGCTCATTTATAGGATGAAATTTTGCTGCATATTTACCATGGTCACGCTCAAAATCATAATCTACTTGCTCAATACGATAAGAAAAATAATTAGCTTCCAAATGATATACGCCGACACCATATTTAGTTATATCACTTATGTCTTTAGGAATATTCCCTTCATCAGAAAAATTATCTAATGCTGATATTATTCTTTTTTCTGTCTCCTCGTTAACATTTTCTTCTTTTAGAATTGAACAGCAATCCGCTCCTAAAATCATGTTTAGCTCAAAACCATTATGAAAGATTGCATAACTATCGTATAAATTTATATAATCCGCCAAGGTATCAGACGTTGGTATTTCTCTTGCATATAATCCTCGCAAATATTCCATATAATATGGCGCATCCCGGTGATCATTTAATAAAACATTTTTAAAATCTTGGTTAGTCTTCGTAGTAGGAACAAACCAAAGACGACAGCCCGTATCAGATTTTTTACAATAATAAGCAGACTCTTGTACAATATCGCCACCATCTCGAACCAATTTTTCATCTTTTGCCAACTGTATGTAATGAAGGAAAGTTTTGCTAAAATCCACCATCGCCTTATCTTTCAATTCCTTTTCCGAGTAATATTTTTTATCTCGCCAACAAAAACCTGCTTTGTTTTTTGCAATAAATTCTTCCTCAGAAACATTCTCCGGTTTAGGATTTTTAGCCACTAATTCATTCCAATAACGATAACGATCCACCTCTTTTTTGTCATAAAGATAGAAATAACTAACAACTCCTGCTAATAAAATTAGCAATATCATACTAAAGAAAATATTTTTCCTATTCATATTTGCTCTCCTACTCAAACATAAAACCTACTTGAAGACACACCTATTTCTCAAGGTATTTTTTTGAAAAATCTCATAAATAAAAAAACACCATCAATAGTAAAATTTTTTAGATAAAAATTAATAATATGAATTTTCTTA
>ERZ772807.2146-NODE-2146-length-10471-cov-10.143049_pt1 | contig 10471 bp, 15 predicted proteins | sample MGYA00511472_ERZ772807 | MGnify/ENA primary metagenome ERZ772807 (study PRJEB29015, sample SAMEA2737947) | human oral metagenome | biome: human oral; feature: human-associated habitat; material: dental | place: China | collected 2039 ...
GCTCGTCCAGCCAGGCCAGCCCCGCGCCGTCGGGCACGCCCCACACGGCCAGCTCCAGGGCCGCACCGGTGAGGTCGGCCGAGAGGATCTCCGGGGTCGGAGCCAGCGGCGAGCGCGCCCAGTCCGTTGGCGAGCAGCAGCGGTAGACGACGCCGGGCCCCTCGCGCCCCGCCCGCCCGGCCCGCTGCACCCCGGCCGCCCGCGAGACCCCCACCGTCACCAGGCCACTCATGGAGCGGGCCACGTCCAGGCGCGGCTCGCGCGCCAGCGTGGAGTCCACCACCACCCGCACCCCGGGAACCGTCAGCGAGGACTCGGCCACGTTCGTGGCCACCACGACGCGCCGCCGCCCTGCCGGGCTGGGGGCCAGGGCTGCGTCCTGGGCGCTCGCGGGCAGGCGGCCGTGCAGCGGCAGGACGTCCACGCCCGGCAGGGCCGCACCGCGCAGGCGGGAGACGACGTCGTCGACCTCGCGGGCCCCGGGCAGGAAGACCAGCACGTCACCGGAGCGCTCGGCCAGGGCCCGCTCCACGGTGGTGGCAACGTGGGCGAGGAACTCCCGCGGCACCCCGCGCGGCCCGAGGCGACCGGTGCGCCCCGGTGGCGCCCACACCTCCTCAAGGGGGTGGAGGCGACCGGGCACCTCCACCAGCGGGGCAGATCCGCCCGAGGAGCTTCTTGAGGAACCGCCCCACGAGCCACCCAGGATGCGGCGCAGGCGGTCGGCATCGAGCGTGGCGGACATGGCCACGACGGTGAGGTCCTCGCGCAGGGCGGCGTGCGCGTCCGCCAGGAGGGCCAGGAGCAGGTCGCTGTCCAAGGAGCGCTCGTGGACCTCGTCGAGGATGACGGCGTCGACGCCGCTCAGCTCCGGGTCCCGCTGGAGGCGGCGCAGGAGGAGCCCGGCGGTGACGACCTCGATCCGGGTGTCCGGGCCGGTGCGCCGCTCCCCGTGCACCGCGTATCCGACGGTGCCGCCGACCTCCTCTCCCAGCAGGTCGGCCAGGCGGCGGGCGGCCGCGCGGGCGGCGATGCGCCGCGGCTGGGTGACGACGACGCGGCCCGGTCGGCGTTCCGGGGAGCGTCCCGGTGCAGCGGCGGGGACGTCGGTAAGGACGTCGGCCAGGAGCGGTGGGACGAGCGTCGTCTTGCCGGTGCCGGGTGGGGCGGTGAGGACCAGGCAGGCGCCGGCGCCGGCGTCGTCGGAGGCGGAGGGAGCGGCGGAGAGGAGCTCGCGCAGCTCGCTCAGCACCTCGACCACCGGCAGGTCCGGGGGCGAGGCGAGCAGCGTCCTGATGGGGTCGGTCTGCGGCGGCTGCGTGCGGCCCTGCGGCCCGGTGCGAGTCATGCCCCGATTGTGCCCGGTGGGGGAGGGAGCGGGCGGGCCGACGTCGGAGCGAGGGAGGGGTACCGAGCAGCAGAAGGCCTCCGGTCGGCGGAGGACCGGAGGCACAGTAGGTGGATAGGGACGAAGGGCAGGGGCGCGCAGGCGCCGGCGGCTACCGCACGCTCATGAGGATGTCGCGCGATTGCAGGGCGTCGGCGAGCTTCTCGGCGTACTCGGCATGGGTCTTGAGGGACTTGCGCATGCCGAGCGCGCCGCCGATGATGGCCGACCCCGTCGAGGACAGGTATCGCACCAGGGTCTCGCCGTGCGGGCCGGTCCCGAACTGAAGGTTCTGCGAAAGATAGAAGTTGCGGCCCATGAACGCACCGAAGGCGACGGACATGCCCTTCTTGCCGCGGGTGATCTGGAGAGTGTCGGCGGAGAAGGGGGTGACGGTCCAGCCCTCCCGAGTGAAAAGCTCTGTAACGATTGATCGAACTTGATCGATCGGTGCATTAATTGTAAAAATTCGCTCAGCCATGAGGGGGATGCTAAACGACCTTCCTTTGTTCTTGCACATTGCGTGCAATCACGTTTGCGTGAAGGTGGCGCGTCGGCCCGCTGGCCCGGCTGTGCGCCGACGGCCTGGATTCTCCGAGTGAAGCACGCTTGACACGGAAGGCTTTGTCAAGCACACTAGACATGTCAAGCAAACATGACATCCGCTCGTGGGGCGAGTGGCTATTCGAGGAGTGATCGCTATGCTTTCGGCCGTCTCCGCTTCTTCTGTCCTGGCCGCCGTGTCGCAGGCCTCTCCCGGTGTCGCCTTCATTGCCGGGGTGGTCGGTGGCCTTGCTGTTGGGATCGTCCTCTACCTGCTCGTCTACCGGTACTCGGCTCGACGCCTGCCCGAGGTCCGTGTCGAGGAGGCGCCCGAGCTCCTCAAGAAGCTCGGTGGGCAGCAGGCTGGTTTCGTCTGTGCCCTCCCCATCGGAATCATGGTGGGCTTCGTGAACCCTGCGGCCACTCATCTCTCCGCCGGACCGCTTCTGCTGGTCGTCCGTCTCATGGGTGCCGCCATGATCGGCGTCTCCATCGTCGGTGTCGCGTGGCTGTCCCCGCGACTGCGTGCCGCCCGGAACGCGGCTGCGGCATGAGCCGGTTCGCTCGCCGCGCCTTGGGTGGTGAGGGTCATGGATAACGACGTGCGTAGCCTGCGCGAGGCCCGCGGTCTCACCCAGGCCCAGCTCGGAGTCGCCCTGGGCGTCTCCAGGCAGAGCATCAACTCCATCGAGAAGGGCAAGTACGACCCCTCCCTTCCCCTGGCCATCGCCATAGCCCGCTACTTCGAGACCACTGTTGAGGAGATCTTTCATGTCTGAGTCAGAGCCCACGTCGCCCGCGCCCGCTCCTTCCTCCGCTGCGGCCACCGGTTCGTCCTCCTCCGACTCGACGCCGAAGGGTCGACGAAATCTGAGGATCACCGCGCTATGGCAGATCACCGCCGCACGTATGACGCTCGTGGCCGTCGCCGTGGTCCTCCTGTGGGTGGCCGCGTTGACGATCCCGTCGAACAGTGACTTCCTCTATGGTGCCGCCAGCGGGGGAACGATCATGATGCTGGCGATCGTCGCCCTGTTCGTCGCCAAGAGGTTCGGATATGAAACCTTCTTCGTCAGGGAGCTTGAGAAGCGGGATGATGAACGTGACAAGGCCGCCTTGCAGCGGGCCTGTGCCCTCACCGGCGTCGTCGGGCTCATCGGCAATGTCATCGCCGTCACGGTGAGCGCCTTCGGAGGGCCGATAATGCTGGTCCTGAGCATCGTCCTGTGGCTCCAGCTGATCAGCTTCATCGGAGGGAACATCTACTTCAACCGCACGATGTAGGTCGGGGGAGTGTGGTCGCATCGCCCCGCACGCCCTGCCCGGCCCGCCGCCCTGCCCGGCCCGCCGCCCCGCACACACATCGACGGAATCTTCAGAATCGACCCGGAGCCGCGTCGATTTTGAAGATTTTGTTGGTGAGCGTGGGGTGGGTGTGCGCCGGCGGCGGCCGGCGGCGTCTTCGCGTAGACTTCGCTCCACCCTGACCGGCGTCCAGCGCCGGCCATCGTTCCCTGTCCCACCGCCCGCCCCGGGCGCACTCGAGGAGAATCCATGGTCCAGCAGTCCGCCCCGCCAGGAATCTGGGACGAGGACCCCGACGGCGCCTCCATCCTCCTGGCCACGGGGCGCGCCCGCCATGACCTCCTCGTCATCGCTGAGCCCGCCTTCCTGCGCGACCTCGACCAGGCCTGGGGACGCCCCTCGGCCCGGGTGCGCCTGTCCTTCCTGCCCGGCGTTCAGGCTCCCAGCGCCCCCGGCCAGGAGGACGCGCTCATGTCCTATGAGCGCGGTGGCCTCGGCGTCCTCGTCGCCCGTGGTCGCACCAGCATGTACGAGGGCGAGGCCGCCCGCGGTGCGACGGCGCTGGCCCGGATCGCCAGCGGGGCCCGCCTGCGCGCCGCCCTGCTCGTCACCCGCGCCACCCCGCTGCGCGGCTCCGGTGACGTGGCCGGGGGGACGGCGCCGGGACAGGTGCGCGTCGTCGCCGACCACCTCAACGTCTCCGGTGGTTCTCTCTTCCCGGCCGCCGGCATGGTCTCGGCCGGCTGGGATGCCAGGCTCACCGAGCGCCTGGAGAACCTTCGCGGCGTGAGCGGCAGCTCCGTGGTCGCCCTCGTGCCTGGGCCGCTGCGTCCGAGCCCGGCCGAGTCCCGCGCACTGGCCTCCCTGGGCGCCGACGCCGCCGTCACCGATTCCGTGGCCGAGGCCATGGTCCTGGCCTCGAGGGGAGTGGCGGTCTCCGCCCTGACCTACCTCGACGCTCCGGCCGCCGGCGGCAACCTCGGGCGGGCGCAGCTCTCCCTGCGGCAGGCCTCCGGCGTCACCCTGGCCGCCGTCGAGGAGATCCTCAGAAGCCTGCGGGCCGGTGCCTGAACGTGATTCTGGGAACGGCGTGGAAAAGGATGCTGCCCAGGCTGTCGGCCCCCGTTAAGGTCATCTCGTGAAACCCTTCCTCTTCCTGGCCACCCGCAGCGACGACGAGCCTGCCGACGCCGAGTACGAGGCGTTCCTCAAGCGCACCGGCCTGGAGGAGTCCACGCTCCGCCGCCTGCGCCTGGAGTCCCAGTCCCTGCCGCAGATCGACCTGGACGACTGGTCCGGCATCCTCGTGGGCGGCTCCCCCTTCAACGCCTCCACCCCTCCGGAGAAGAAGTCCGCCACTCAGAAGTGCGTCGAGGCCGAGCTCTCCGGCCTGCTCGACCGCGTCGTCGAGGCCGACTTCCCCTTCTTCGGCGCCTGCTACGGCGTGGGCACGCTCGCCTGCCATCAGGGCGCCGTCGTCGACACCACCTACGGCGAGGCCGTCACCGCCCCGGAGGTCACTCTCACCGAGGCCGGCCTGGCCGACCCGATCTGCGCGGGCGTCCCGAAGGTCTTCCAGGCCTTCGTCGCCCACAAGGAAGCAGTCACGACGCTGCCGCCCCACGCCGTCCTCCTGGGGACCGGCGAGGCATGCCCGATCCAGATGTTCCGGATCGGATCCAACCTGTACGCCACCCAGTTCCACCCCGAGCTCGACGGCGACTACCTCGCCCACCGACTCGGCTTCTACGCCGGTCACGGCTACTTCGCCGACGACGAGCTCGCCGAGCTCCAGGCCCGCGTGCGCCTCGACGACGTCTCCGACTCCTGGAAGCTCCTGGCCAACTTCGTGTCCGTCCACGCCCGCAACTGACGGGCGTTCTTCCCGATACGCGTTCAGGGAGAGCAACTTCGGCCCGCGCTCGCCCAATGAGCGCGGGCCGAAGTCGCGGTTCGTGGTCTGATTGGGGCTGGTGGCCGGGGTGGGCGGCCTCAGCCACTCTGATGACAGTGCCGGCGCTGAGCTCTTGAGGGCTGGAAGAGCTCGAGAGATATTCCGGCAGGGCGTTGGTGTTGCGACTACCGGAAGTTCCTGGCAGCCCTCTGATCTGCTTCGTTGTACTTACGAGCCGCTTCGCGCCAGTTCTGCTTGAATCGATCGAACCACCCGGTGGGGGCGACGTCGTCGGTGCTGCGGGCCTGGGGTGCGGAGGCGGTGACCGTTGCGGGCTCGGCGGCGCTGGCGGTGGTGCTGCTCAGCGCGAGTCCGCAGGTCAGGATGCCTGCGCTCAGGGTCAGGGCGAGGAAGCGCTTGGGGGTGGATGTCTGTCGCATATTGACCTCCTATTTACTTAACTGGCTTTCGAACCTTAGCAGCTCTGGCGGCGTCGAGCGGCAACATATCTATCGACAATCAAAATGTGCTGTGCTTCACGACCATGCTGACTGGGGGCCCTGTGTCGCTTGCCTGGTAGTGCGTTGGCCCGCACCCACCGTGTGGGTGCGGGCCAGGACGTGTCGTGGGGGTCAGTCGCGGATGAGGTCTACTTGCCGTCCGACATGGCGCTGGCCGAGGGGTCAGCCGACATCTTGTCGTCGCTCATCTTGCCGTCCGACATCTTCCCGTCGGACATCTTCCCGTCAGCGGTCTTGCCGTCGGACATCTTCCCGTCAGCGGTCTTGCCGTCGGACATCTTGTTGTCGCTCATGGCACCGCCCGGGGTGGAGGTCTGCTCCATCTTGTCCTTGTCGGTATTCGTGGAGCCGCAGGCGGCCGTGCCGACGGCGAGGGCGGCGACGAGCAGGGCGGCTGACACGATCTTGCGAGTACGCATGGGAGAACTCCTTGGTGACATGGGTTGGCGACGTGGCCAGGTGAGTGGTGGCGCAGCAGTGGGCTGCGCCGTCATCAGGAGTTCGGAGCCGCGAGGCGTCTGGATGGTGCCGGGAGGGTGACTCCAAGCACACAGCTGGTGGCCCAGGGGTTCGACCAGGCCCGTTACTGGCTGTCCTGATCGGCTTCGGCCTGCTCGGTGGCTTGGGCGGCTTCGGCCTTCTTGCGTTCCCGGCGGGCTCGGTCGCGTGCGCGACGTCGTGCTCGGGCCTCCTCCTTCTTGTGGAAGGCGGCTGCCTTGGTCGCCATCCACTCCGGGATGAACTCAGGATCCCTGGGGTGCAACCTCAGCTCCACCGCCGCGTCCTGCTCAGACATGAGCTCGCCGTTAATGACTGGCTCACGCATCCAGTCCGACTCCTGATGCAGCACACCATCAGAGGCCTCCATCCACAGGTGCGAATACAGCCAGGCACCCCGGTGAGGATCCACCTGCGCCGGACGAAGGTCGTCCATGGTGAAGTCCAGCTTCGCGGGAAACAGGACGCCCTTGCGCTGGCCGTCGATCGTCAGCCAGTTGGTGATGAACCCGGTTCGGTGGATGGCGTGGTAGTCGATGTCGATGCGGGTCCCGCCGCTGTCGCTCAGCCAGTCCCGCAGCATTCCCTCGAACCGCTCGAAGGCCTCCTGCGCACTCAGGTTCTCAGCACTCACAGAATCTGCCTCCTACTGGTTCACGAACGGCAAACGTTGAGGAACGCCTTCAGCGTCCGTCCACGTCGCCTCGAACTTGGTGGGTACTCGTTCGGTCCTGGTCAGCTCCGGCCCGACCGGGTCGCGGTAGTCGAAGTCTACGGCGAAGCCCTTGTAGTTGCCCGGCTCCTTGGCGATTTGCTGCTCCAGCTTCAGGTAGGACTCGAAGTTGCTGTCGGGGAAGTTCTGGTTGACCTCCTTGAGCATCGCCACCACGTTGATCTTCTCCGGCGGGCCGTGGAACTGGGTACCGGCCCCGTGCCCACCATTGTGCTCACCGGGCAGGTCGCTGAGGCAGGAAGACGCCTGGTCGTGGTAGTGGATCAGCAGTGGTAAGTCGTTCGTTCTGCTGTCTCCCGGAGCGGGGTGTTACCGTGAACTTATCGGTGCCAGCGGAATTGTCAGGAGAAGTATTCGGGGTACTCCACATAGGGGTCATGCTCACGATGATCCACCCACTGCTCAATGACCTGCTGGGGTGTGATGCCAGGAGTCAGAACGGTGTGCCCATCGAAGACGTTCGTAGTGAACCATAACACCAAACTGGGGTCCGGGTTAAGAGATCGCGCCCAAACGGCAATGTCTGCAGCCTCCTCAAAGTCTGCCCCGTCAACAGAAATGAGGCGACCGTGCCTGAAGTGACTGATAATCGTGGACGCCCCATCTGGGTTAAGCACAATGTCGGCGTCGGTCTTAAGGGTGTCGGAACCCACAAGCTTGGCCTTACAGTCTGGCCAATGCCGCTTTCCCTCGCTGAGGAACGTGTCAGTGTTGGCGATAATGCGTCCTGAATTGAGGGTGGTATAGAGATATCTGACGCCCATTCTATGTCCTCCTTCTAAGTTTATGGTTTCAGTTGGATGTGCAGCTCAATGTCCGGGCCGAGAATTTCTCGTGCGCGCTGACCGAGAAATTCTAGCGACTCTGGGGTGTTGGTGATCAGGGTCAGACTAGAGACAGGATTGCCAGACGACCTTATCACCTCGCCGTACACCCTCATCTCATCGTCGAACTTCTTCATGAGGAATTCGGGGCCCTTGCCTTGGTAGAGAGCGCTGTGTCCGCCTCCTGTGTGCTTGGCGTCCCAAGCCTTAGTGATTGTGCTGTCTGTGGTGACGGAGTCCGCCCAGATATCATCACCGTTGTCGGCCGTCAACTTGCGTTCGATGTCCGTTTCTTGGCTGCCTCTACCTTCGTGGTGACGGCCTTGCTGACCTTGGCCGGGATACGGGTGAAGGCCGCAGCCGCTGTGCGTGAGTGTGAGACGGTGGCGGCCGAGTCGGAAGGACTCGACCCCCACCGCTGGGATGTTGATCAGTGAGGTGCCAGCTGGCCGGTCGGCTCGTGCGAGCACTCCCTTTCAGTGCTCAGCTGGCTAGGACTGTGGGGATGGCCTCGTCAAGGTACCACAGCCAGAACGCCCGGCGAGCAGCCACGTCAGTCTCCTCTACTGGCATCCAGTTCAGCACCTTGGCGGCAGCGCTGGCGCAGCAGTAACTCGTATCAAGTGCATCCGGAAGTCTCTCATCATCCTCTTCTGCTGAGTTAGCAATATCGTAGTCAAGATAACGATGACAAGCTGAGATCACTGTGCTTGACGCGGCGTCCGCGACATACGACGCCGGCTCCGTTATCGAGTTAAAGTCGTCAATCTCATCGAGTACGTCTACCAGAAAATTTTCAGCGCGTTGTTGAGAGGTGTCTGCGTCCTCTCTTTGCTCGACAACGTCTTGAGTGAGGGCTATCATCTCGTCTACACGCTCGTCGTGCGGAAAGGCGCGGTACCAGTGGTGTTTTACCTGCTCGACGCACAGTATCCTCAGTGACGTCCTTCGGCGGTACGTGCCTTCAGTGTCCTCTGGGTCTAGCATTGCTTTCCAAACTTGTTTCCTAGTTCTCAAAGATAGAATTCCTTTAATGTTGATTGAATCGTTTAACTCGAATCGAGCCGACTGAATTTCGCGATTTATTGAATTACTGTCAATCATGGTGTTGCTCCTATTGTGTGGCTAGGGGTATTGGTTGTGAACTTCAGTTGAGGAAGTCCACACTTCCGTCTACGTGGAATATCAGCGTCTCGTGAGGGTTGGTCACATACCAATCACGTCCCTCGTGCTGGGCCGGTTTACTAAAGTGTCCGCGACAGTCGAAGCAAACCTTCTTAAAGACCCCGATGTATGGCTCTTTTGCGGTCAACGATAACTGTCGTTCTGCGTGCGAAGCTAGTCGCTGGCCGTCGACCCCATGATCTCTGCAGCCTGATCTCTTAATAGGGTGCCCAATCTCTTCCTGCTTGGCTAAAACATCGTTCACATTAGGTTCCTGAAATCCGTCGGGACGATCCTTGGTCCAGTCGCTGAGGTTTTGATGTGGTCGGAAGAAGTGGTTATCTGTTCATTGCCGGCAGGTAACTCAATTTTTGCTGTTCGAGCGCGTTCATGAGCTTCCTGTGATTTCTTGACGGGATCGTCTCCTCCTCAGCCCTTGCCTGGTGGGGGCCCTCCTCCACCACCACCCTTGCCAGGTGGAACGGCACCGTCAGCCCCCTTGGCGGCGTCGGCTGCGTCGTCGGCGTGCTTTGCTCTCTTAGCGGCATTGTCGGCATTCTTGGAGCTGTACCCTAGAGCCATTGCCACCATACCGGCGAACTTCTCACCGACGTCGTCGAGCAGGCGGTTGGCTTTGCTCAGCAGGTCTTTGAGGTTCTTGGCGGAGGTCACCACGTCGGTGACTTTCTTGGCCAGGCGGGTGGCCCAGGAGGACACGTCGGTGGCGATCGAGGACACTGCCCAGGGGGCGGCCAGGCCTGCGGTGAGGACCGTGATGCTCGCCTTTGACAGCAGCTTGCCGATGACGTCCGAGATCGCGTCGCGGACCATGTCGTGCACCATGCGCACGATCATCGAGGCCACCGTCAGCCCGCCCGAGATCGCGCCGGCCAGCTGGCCGGTCATGCGCAGGTGTTGGGTGTGTCCTTCCTGCTGAGACGACTGCTTGACCGACGGCGTTGCTTCGTCATCTGGTGTGGTGGTAGGTGGATTGTCTCGGCGGGTGGTGGGTGTGCTTCGGTCTCTGTTGAGGTGAACGAGCAGTAGTAGTGATCTTGTTAAAGGCGTTCACGAAACAGGTTGGGTCAGGCTGAGTGTAAGCAGTCCGTTGGCCTGTGGTGGGAGCGGAAAGGCCTTGTGGTGCTGGGGTCAAGTCGATTGCCTCGACTTGACCCCAGCACCACAAGGCTGACGGCTTGCTCCCCGGCTTTCAGCGGGTATCTATGTTCCTGCGGGGGTGGTGTACGGCCGGGTAGGAGAAAGGGGCACCTCAGCTGAATTCGAGTGGAGAGAGCTGCTTATGTCGGTTCTACAGGTCGTCGCGGCGGGCGTGCTCGAAGACCGGTGGGCTGCCGGGGCGGTCGATGACAGCGTGAGGCACACCGGCGGGCTTAGGGCCGTCCTTCCTTCGGATGGACTCTGTCTCCTGTTTACTGAGTTCCATCATGGATAGGTAGTAGTCCAGGAAGTCGTCGTATCGCTCGATCACTTCGCCGCGCACCCAGGAGACGGTACCTGCTGCTGGGGTGCCAGGCTTTCCCATGAGAGCGACGTCGATCGACTCCAGTGAGGCGGCTACGGGGAAGTGGTCGGCGGCGATGA
>ERZ772807.2150-NODE-2150-length-10469-cov-38.419915_pt1 | contig 10469 bp, 5 predicted proteins | sample MGYA00511472_ERZ772807 | MGnify/ENA primary metagenome ERZ772807 (study PRJEB29015, sample SAMEA2737947) | human oral metagenome | biome: human oral; feature: human-associated habitat; material: dental | place: China | collected 2039 ...
AAATGAAGTCTGGATTATCAATCGTACCATTTTGAGCATACAATGTTTGATATTCGTCAGATACATCCCACGCCAAACCGTGAGCACCCATTTTATTTTCGATATTAGGTCCTAAAGCAATGTATTTTTCAAAGATCTGACTGTAATCGCGTTTTACATGAACGAGGTTCGGCATTGTTTTACCAGGGATTGGTTCACATTCGCCTTTACTCCAATCAAGAACTTTACCTTCTGGTTGCGCTACTTCGCCTGGGCTATCATGGCCAAGTGGAGTAGCTACAATATCTTCATATTCTGTAAAGCCAGATTCTTTTGCTACGCGAGATACTGTTTCTGCAAGGGTGCGGAATGTATCCCAGTCGGATTTAGTTTCCCATGCGCAATCAACAGCTGCTTGGAATACATGTACATATGGATGCATGTCCGTAGAAGACAAGTCTTCTTTTTCATACCATGTAGCTGCGGGGAACACGATATCAGAATATAAACCTGTAGACGCCATACGGAAGTCGATATCAATTAAGAGATCAAGCTTACCCGCACCATCTGCTTCACGCCATTTGATTTCTTCTGGGCGTGTAGGAGCATCATCATCTTCCAATACGGCATTTTTTGTGCCTAATAAATGTTTCAAGAAGTATTCGTGGCCTTTAGAAGAAGAACCGATAAGGTTCGCACGCCATACAAACAAGTTACGTGGATGGTTTTCTTTAGCTGCTGGATCCTCTACACAGAATTGTAAATCTTTATTTTTCAAGGCTTGTGCCACATATTGGTTGATTTCCGCTTCTGTACTAGCACCGGCTGCACGAGCATCATTTATCAATTCTTGGCTACCTTTATTGAAAGTAGGATAGGATGGCAACCAACCTAAACGAGCTGCTAAGACGTTGTAATCCCCAGGATGACGATAGCGAGGTTTAGCCAATTTAGATACGCGGTCTGCCAAGTCGATGCAGTCAGAACGATATTGTTCTGTAGCAAAGTAGAACCAAGATGTACCATTTTGCAAACGAGGAGCCTTACTCCAGTCATTGGCAGTCATGATACCACCCCAACCTTCAACAGGACGAAGCTTTTCTTGACCTACGTAGTGGGCCCAACCACCGCCGTTAACGCCTTCTGTACCACAGAACATGATAAGGTTCAAAATAGTACGGTAAATAACATCGGCATGGTACCAGTGGTTGATACCACCGCCCATGATAATCATGGAACGACCTTTCGTTTTTTCCGCATTATCGGCAAATTCACGTGCTGTAGCAATAGCAATGTCCGCTTTTACGCCAGTGATTTTTTCTTGCCATGTAGGTGTATAAGGTGTGTCGTCAGTGTAAGCTGTCGCTACCTCACCACCGATACCGCGGTCAATACCGTAGTTAGCAAGAATGAGATCGTATACAGTAGTCACTTTCACAGGACCATCAACAGTTTGTACTGTAATAGTTGGAATAGCGCGTTCAATAATACCTTCGTGTTCTTCATCACCAAAGTACGGTAACTTAACAACAGTCACGTCTTCACGTTGATCAAATACGGACAATCGAGGATCAATTTTAGCTCCTGTATCACGATTTTCAAGTCGTAAATTCCATTTTTGTGGGTTCGTGTGACGTTCACCCATTGTACCATTAGGTACAACGATTTCATTTGTTAATTCATCAATCAATACCATTTGGAAGTCAGCGCCTTCCTCTTGGCGACCTAAGTCCTTAGCATTCAAGAAACGGCCTGGTTGAACTGTGCCGTTGATATCTTCAACGCGTACAAGGAATGGCATATCTGTGAACTCTTTTGCATACTCTTTGAAGTATGGAGTTTCTTTGTCGATGTAATATTCTTTTAGGATAACGTGACCCATTGCCATTGCAAGAGCCGCATCGGTACCAGCTTTTACATTGAGCCATGCATCGGAAGAAGTTGTAGATTCCGCATAGTCAGGAGACACGGATACTACTTTAGTACCTTTATAACGAACCTCTGTCAAGAAGTGAGCATCTGGCGTACGGGTCAACGGTACGTTAGAACCCCACGTCATGATGTAACCAGCATTATACCAGTCACCAGATTCAGGTGTATCAGTTTGTTCACCCCAAACTTGAGGGCTGGAAGGTGGCAAATCGGCATACCAGTCATAGAAGGACAATGGTGTGCCACCCATCAAGTTAAGGAAACGAGCCCCTGCTGCATAGGACAACATGGACATCGCAGGAATTACAGAGAAGCCTGCGTTGCGGTCAGGGCCATATGTTTTTGCTGTATATAGTAAGGATGCTGCAGTAATTTCTGTTGCTTCATCCCATGTGGAGCGCACAAAGCCACCCATACCACGGGCTGACTTATATTTTTTCGCTTTTTCAGGATCTTCTACGATAGATTTCCAAGCTTCGATTGGATTCTTAGCATTCTTCTTCGCTTCTCTCCAAAGCTCAGCCAATTCGCCACGTACATAAGGATATTTTACGCGCAAAGGGCTATAAAGATACCAAGAGAATGTTGCACCACGAGGGCACCCACGTGGTTCATAATCTGGCATATCATCTGGTGTTTCAGGGTAGTCAATTGCTTGATTTTCCCAGGCTACAACACCGTTTTTAACATAAATATTCCAGCTACAAGAACCAGTACAGTTTACGCCATGCGTTGTGCGGACAACTTTATCGTAAGACCAACGGTCACGATAATAATTTTCCCATTCACGACCTCCATCTTCTGTGATTTGATGGCCGTTTGGAGATACTTCCTTCTTGCGAAGAAACTTAAACTTTTGAGACAACAAGCTCATCTCGTGTCCTCCTTCAAAACTACAAAAAAATCCCTTGTGCTAGATGTGCTAACACAAGGGAGAAAATCCTGTTATTCGATATTACTAATATTAGGGTCAATACCATCAACCTCTAAATCAAGTAATCCGATTAAAGCGTCAAAATCACAGATTACTAGATGGTGTTTGTCATAGGCTACATAGCCTAACTTACGTAACTCACTTAACATGCGATTTAAACTTTCTCTTGATGTGGCAGCAAACTCAGCCAATTCTTGATTTGTTAGGGCAATATCAATAAAGATACCATCCTCGCGCTTTACACCATAACTATTGGCTAAGCGCAACAAGGTAGAATAGAATGCTCCCTTCTTGCCGTAAAGTAGCAAGTCCCGGTATTTTGCCTGTTGACGACGCATATGTAAAGTGTAGATTTTCATCATTGCAATAGCCAATGAATGGTCTTTTGCAATAGCCCCTTCCAACACATCATAGCGTATACAATAAACAGAGCAATCCTCCCGAGCAATGGCGTTGAACACATATGTTCTAGTGTTCTCCTCATACAACGGAACCTCACCAATTACATTATTCGGCCCTACTAAACGCAACGCAAAAATGTGTCCGCTAGCTTCGAACTTCTTAATGCTCATTCTACCTTTTACTACTACGTAAAAGTATTCTGCCTTGTCCCCCTCACGGAAGAGAAAATCACCTTTTTTAAGATGTAGTTCCTCACCCGGCAAAGCAAGCAATTGGTTAATTAAATTTTGATCCATACCATTATCACTCCACAGTACTTTTATAACAAAATCCATTAGTTATACTAATCTATTTATAGTAAAAGCACGTATACTATATACTTTTTCGTATATATATGATTATTATAACTTATTAATTTCAGAATATGTGTGTTTTACATCACATTCACAAAAAAAATTACACTATATAATATATCTGTGATGTAAGACATTGAAAAATATTAATGCTACAATAATTATAACGCAATTTTGTAAGTAAATCGAATGCTTTCTATGGAAATTCTTTAGATTTTACTATTTATATTATATATACTATATATAATCTTATATATTTTTCTTGTCTACGTGTATAGTTGTTACAGTAAGGAGAAGTTCAAAATGAACGAACTAAAAATGCCTCAAGTAGGTGCAAGCCGCAGCGAAATCGTGGCTAATTGGCAACCGGAGAATCCGGAATTTTGGGAAAAGTTTGGCAAAAAAATTGCTAAACAAAACCTCGTTATATCCACTATTGCCTTAACACTTTCATTCTGTGTTTGGTACTTATGGGCAACCATTGCGGCTCAGCTAAATAGCGCTGGATTTAACTTTACTACTGATCAATTATTTACATTGGCTGCCTTACCAGGCCTAGTAGGTGCCACATTGCGATTTGTATACACATACATGCCAGCACTGTTAGGCGGTAAAAACTGGACATTTATTTCCACAATTATCTTATTAGTTCCTGTTGTGTGGCTCGGCTTTGCTGTACAAGATACAACAACTTCTTATGCGACATTTATGATTTTAACAGCCCTTATCGGTTTAGCAGGTGCCAACTTCTCATCCTCTATGGCATACATTGGTAACTTCTTCCCTAAATCTGAAAAAGGCACAGCTCTTGGTATCAACGGTGGCGTTGGTAATCTTGGTATTTCTGTAATCTACTTCCTAGCTCCATTTGCTATGGGATCTGCGGCTTTAGGTAGTGTATTTGGTGTAACGCCAACAATTATTAAGGGCAACGCAGTATATCTAGCTAATGCAGCTTTCATGTGGGTTGTACCTCTTGTTGTTATCCTTGCATTGATGACTCGCTTCATGGATAACCTACCTCTAGAAAAACCAAATCCTAAAAACCTCGTACAAATCTTTGGTAACAAGCACACATGGGCACTAACATTGCTCTATACATGTTCTTTCGGTGCATTCTCTGGTTACGCAGCAGCACTTGGTCTATTAGTAGGCAAAGAATTCCCTGAAATTCCATTTGCTTCTATCGCATTTGTAGGTCCACTCGTAGCAGGTGCCCTTCGTCCTGTGGGTGGTTGGTTAGCAGATAAAATCAATAGTGGTACAAAAGTTACCTTTATTAGTCTTATCGGCTTATGTGCATCCACCGCATTAATTGCAGTTGGTGTAGATATGCACAACTTCCCATTCTTCTTTGCAATGTCCGTATTAACCTTTGTATGCTGTGGTTTTGCTACCGGTGCAACATTCCGTATGATTCCACACGTATTTGGCAATCCATTGCTCTCCTCTTTAATTACAGGTTTCGTAGCCGCTGTAGCTGCATATGGTGCCTTCATTACACCTAAAATCTTCGGCTTTGTATATTCCATGTTCGGCAATATTCACCCAGCCTTTGCTGTATTACTTGCGTTCAACCTTGTAACAGTAGCGGTGTGCTACTGGTTCTATGTGCGTAAAAGCGCAAACATGAACGTATAAGATGTAACAGAAAGGAAGAACCTCGTAAGTCGGATCGATGCGGGGTTCTCTTTTATAAAAATATAGTCATGAATAAGATAATCGAATATAGTGAATTATATTTTACACAGTACAGTGCGTATACAAAATTTTCTGTTCAAAATTATACCATTCATTTTAAGGGAAGAAAAATGGACTGCTAAGCAGTCCATTCATTTTAATTTGACGATATATATCTTTATCTCTATAATATAAATAGATAGTCAGACGAGTAGGAACGTCAGGCGCATCTCAAAAACAAAACATATAGGAAATGGCCTTTCTGTTTAGCTAATTACGCATGGTAACGGAGGGCTATTTGCTTTTTGTGAGGCAAATAAGCGCTATAAGTGCACCAAAGGAAACGACTAATGTCAATATTCCAATGATAACTGTAATAAGTTCAAAGTCACTCATTAGCTCACCCCCTTCTATAACGAAGAGAGACCCAACCTCGCTGACTACCTTAAGAACATTATAATCTGAACAAACATACGATACAATAAGTAGTTATTTATCTATATATATGAATTAAATAATAAAAGAGCCTGCTAAAGCAGGCTCTTTTATTATCCAAAGATTTCTTCTAGTAGTGCATCGTCGATGATAGTACCAACGTAGAAGTCGCTGAAGATTCCGTATTTTGCACTGGCTTCTTCGAAGCGCATATCGTATACAATTTTTTTGAATTGGATGTCGTCGTTACTAAAGATAGTAATACCCCATTCCCAGTCGTCTAGGCCACAGCCACCAGTAGTGAACTCAGATAATACATCCAAGTATGTTTTACCAAGTTCACCGTGAGCTTTCATCAAAGCACCGCGCTCTTGCGGTGGTAACATGAACCAATTGTCATCACCTTCGCGTTTTTTACTCATATTATAAAAACAGATATATTTATCGCGAGGTACATGAGGATATAATTTTTGATTAACCTCCTCCGTATCTAACTTGGCCTTAACATAGGTGCTTACTTCTGTTACAGAAGTATAAGAATAAGTTTGCACCAACACGCTCGCAATAGCTAGACGACGGAATTTACGTTCTACTTGAGCCAAGTATTCAAGGGATGGACCAAGAATCCATAGGATTAAATCCCCTTTTGCTCCATTACAATCATAGAATGCATAGCTACCTTCTTTAGCTTGATGTTTAGCTTCAAGGTCGACTAAGAATGCTTTTAATTCATTGCGCGCTGCTGCTTTTTCATCAGCTGTGAAGCAGTTCCATGCGCTGAAATCCATGGCGAATACCATGTGTTGGCTATGCCAACCTTCTACTGTAGGGATTGCTTTTCCCATTATGATCACTCCTATCTGTGGTGATTATATCAAAATAATAATGTATATCTATAATTACGGAATTCAAAAGACTCCAATAATTATTATAGCATATAGAGTCTTTTCAATTTAGTTTCTATTGAGATTTTTTATTAGTATATTCTTTAGTTAAGACTAAATTACTGCTTTTAGGCTGAGATAATCCTATGTCGCTTAATACTATACTAACTCTTTTAAGCAAGTCACTATTTTACTTGTCATTCACAAGTTTTTCTACGAGTTCTTTTGCTTGTTTTACACCGTCAGGGATCCCGATTCCATCAAAAGGTGTACCGATGATGTGTAGATTTGGATACTGCTCGGCTACATGTTCACGTACGACTTTAATACCTGCACGATGGCCTACATTATATTGAGGCATGCAGTGAATGAGACGATTGATGCGCACCCACTCTGGCTTGGCAGAAAAATTCATAATATTCTGAATTTCTTTGACTGCCAATTCTGAAAGTTCCTCTTCACTGAGTCGTTCTACTACATCATTACCTGGCTTACCAATAAAGACGCGCAAAACCACCTTATCATCAGGGGTAGTTTGAGGCCATTTTTGATTAAGAATGGTACACGCTGTAAGAGGTGTATCCGTATTACGGGTAATAAGCAGACCCGATCCTTTTAAATCACCATCAAAGGTACTTTTATCAAAGGCCATAATAGCAATGGCGCAACTAGATTGCTCCATAGATCGCAAGAAATCAAAACCAGCATCATCCTTGAACCATTGAGTATATGTTGCCGGCGGTGTAGTGATAATCACATGGTCTGCCGTAGATTGACAGCCACAAGAATCGTTACACGACTTCACTACATCAATTGCATATACACCATCAATATATCGAATATCAGAAACTAGTGCACCTGTATGCAAATGTACATTACTAGGCATAGCCTCAACGATAGCGGTAATCACGCTTTCAAGGCCGCCTGTCAATTGACGGAACATACCAGATTGAGCAGCAGTACCCTTTCGACTTTCCATATCCGCTTGCGCCTTAACAGACTGATGATTAGAACTAGTCTTTGTCACATGGCTAGAGCCGTTTACACTATTACTAGCAGCACTATCTTGACTAGTCTTAGCTTCGTGACTTTCAAATTGACGATCCGTCATGGTTCCTTTACCAGCTCGAGGAACATCACCTTCAGTAACAGCCCCTTTGGCGGCCTTAGAGACACCGGCTTTGGAGTGACTCATCTTAGCAGCCATCATACCTTTTACCATGTTCCCATACTTTTGTTCTACTTGAATAAAATGAGGGAATGTCGACAATAGACTGATTTTATAAATATCGCCACCATAGATACCCGCTAATAGGGGCTCGATGAGTTTATCCATCATTTCTTGTCCTAAGTGGTATTTGAAAAAATGACCAATGGATACATCCCCATTTTTATCGAGTTGGTATGGTTTCTTAAAATAATCTAGGCCAGCACGCAATTTACCAGGCCATGAAATGAGTGTTGCTTTCACAAAGGGCATCATTTCCGTAGGAATGCCCATGATGGAGCCGCCTGGAATTGGGTGGATAGAGCCCTTATCATATACAAAGGCTTGACCTGTTTCATTAGACACAAGGGTATCCCCTAGCCCAAGATCATGCACGAGATCTGTCATTTCTGTTTTACGACCCAAATAGGAGTCAGGACCGAGTTCCACTACGAAGTCATCCACACGTTGCGTTTGTATTTTCCCACCAAATCGTGGTGCTTGTTCGTAAAGAGTAATGGTCCATTCTGGCTTTGCATGACCTAGATAATAAGCCGCTGTTAGCCCTGTTAAGCCACCGCCCACAATTGTTACGTTCACGAATGAATCCTTTCTATTATTGCACTCGCCATTGCTTGTAAAAATGTTTCATTACAATTTGGCATGGGTGCACGCATATATGTTGCGCCCTCTGTTTCAACGAGTTCTTTACACTCCACATCATTATCGTACAATACTTCAACGTGATTGCTTACAAATCCAAATGGTACAAAAACAATGCGATCAGCACCAGTTTGTAAGGCTTCGTTGATAGCATCCTCTACAGTAGGCCCCAACCATTGCCCATGAGGAGCTGCACTTTGCCACGCCACAGTCCATTTCGGTAATTTACAATGTTCAGCAATCTCTTTGGCGCTTTCCTCTAAAGCTAACGCATACGAATCGCCACCATGATTATTGATAAGAGGTATACTGTGAGCACTAAAAACAACAAATACATCTTTACCGTTCGCATCTACAACTGCGCACTCTGATTTTGCACTATCTACATACACTGATGTAACACTATTTACGCAAGCAGCACTAACACTATCTACACATTCTGATTTATCATTATTCACACACTTTGAAACTGCTTTTACCCAGTATTCCTTGAAAGTTGATTGGTCCCACCAGGAACGGATAAAGTCAAATGTCACATTATCATAATTTGAAATAGCTGCTTGTACTTGTTTTTCATAAGCTCCAGTACCGAGAGCAGTGAAGAATGGAGCTGTTACAATGCCGATAATATGCTCCACTCCTTGCTGGACTAAGGAGTCAACTGCATCTGCAATGGACGGTTTCATGTGTAAAAAACCAATAGCGGAAGGCATAGTCGGCAACAGAGTAAGCAAGGTTCTATATTGGCACTCTGCCATAGTTTGAAGTTCAACATTTTCCCATTGACCGATTGTATCATAACGCTTAGTAAGATTAGCAATCTCTTCTTTCGTTGGTACACGGCCACGACGAATACTCGTCATATAGGGTACTAAATCATCCTTACTTAAAGGGCTACCATAAGACAGGAATAATAATCCTTTTTTTTCTACTTTCACTAATTTACCTCTCTTGAGCCCAAATTTCACGACTACGTTCATGCACATAGTCCGTTAGCCAATGGAGTTTTTGAGGATCTGCCTCGGGGAATACGCCATGACCTAAATTAAAGATATGGCGACCATAGCGAGCTCCTTCGAGCAAAATACGATCTACTTCGTGAGCCAATGTTTTTTCGTCTCCGAACAGATACGCTGGATCCAAGTTACCTTGCACGGTTTGCGTTACACCCCGTTCATTCGCCATAACAATGGAACTACGCCAATCAAGGGCAATGACGTCTAATGGCAAATGAGACCAAATAGACACCAAATGGTCAGTGCCAACGCCATTCATCGCTATAGGTAAATGAGGATATTTAGCTTTCACAGTCTTGATGATCCGTTCCATATGAGGGTAAATCCCTTGTTTATACTGATCTGCATTAACAGCCCCTACCCAAGAGTCGAAGATTTGAAGTGCATTGGCACCCGCTTCGGCTTGCATGGATAAGTACGCAATGGACATGTCCGCCAGTTTAGTCATCAATGCATTCCACACATGAGGAGCACCGATGAGCATGCCACGAGTCTTATTGTAGTTCTTCGTTGGTCCCCCTTCGATAAGGTAGGATGCAATCGTAAACGGCGCACCGCAAAAACCAATGAGTGGCACGTCGAGTATGCCAGATGTTAAGAGTGTAATCGTTTTACCGATATACTCTACCTTGGTAGGATCAAAGGAATCTAGAGCCTCTACATCAGCCATAGAACGGATAGGCGTGCTAAACACAGGACCCACACCGGCCTTCAGCTCAACATTTACATTCATAGCCACCATTGGGCTCATGATGTCTTTGTAGAGAATCGCCGCATCAACGCCGTATTCCTTAACAGGTAATTCTGTAACACGAGCACATAGCTCAGGCTCTTTTGTAATTTCAAATAAAGTATATTTTTCTTTGATTTTGCGGTATTCCGCTTGGCTACGGCCCGCTTGACGCATATACCACACAGGCGTTACACCAGGGTTCTTCCCTTGGATCATGTCCAAATAAGCTGTGTTCAAGTACTCAACCCCTT
>ERZ772807.2155-NODE-2155-length-10444-cov-4.763789_pt1 | contig 10444 bp, 9 predicted proteins | sample MGYA00511472_ERZ772807 | MGnify/ENA primary metagenome ERZ772807 (study PRJEB29015, sample SAMEA2737947) | human oral metagenome | biome: human oral; feature: human-associated habitat; material: dental | place: China | collected 2039 ...
TTATCGAGGGGCTCAAGTCTGGTGTCATTTCTGTCATTGCGACGGACCATGCTCCACATCATGCTGACGAGAAAAATGTAGCCGATATCACTCAGGCGCCTTCTGGTATGACTGGGCTTGAGACTTCGCTTTCTCTGGGACTGACCTACTTGGTAGAGGCTGGTCATCTGAGCTTGATGGAGCTTTTGGAGAAAATGACATTTAATCCAGCTCAGTTGTATGGTTTTGATGCTGGATTCATCGCTCAGGATGGTCCTGCTGATTTGACAATATTTGATCCAGAAGCAGATAGACTTGTGACTGACCACTTTGCCTCCAAGGCAGCCAATTCACCTTTTGTTGGTGAAAAGCTGAAAGGCCAAGTGAAGTTTACCATCTGTGATGGGGAAATTGTCTTTGAAGGATAATACTAATAAGACTCTGATGAATTTCAGGGTCTTTTTTAACACAGAAAATTTTCTAGTAATTTTCTGAAAAACCGAATGTTTGTTAAAATAGTAGTGGTTTAGTTCCTTTTTAAGCAAAAAAGATGTATAATATAACAAAATACTAAAGAGGAGTGTTCGTTATATGAAGAAGAAATTTTTCATCTTACCTGTTCTATCAACAGTGCTTTTGGCACCTGCTTTTTTGGCTCATCAAGTCTCTGCAGAAGAGGCACAGGCTAGTCCAGAGCCGGCAACGACTGAGTTGACCAATCAGCCAGCTGCTGAGACAGCTTCTGAAGCGCAACCAACTGCTCCAGCAGCTTCAGCAGAAGAAAAGCCAGCAGATAGTCAGAATACAGCTGCTCCAGCTGGTCCAGCTGCGACAGAAGCCGCTGCAGCACCAGCCCAGTCAGAAAATCTACCAGAGGCTACGATTCTCCATACTAACGATGTGCATGGTCGCATCGTAGAGGAAAAAGGCGTTATCGGTGATGCTAAGCTGGCAACTGTCATCAAGGAAGAGCGCGCTAAAAATCCTAAAGTGCTAGTTGTGGATGCGGGTGATGCCTTCCAGGGTCTGCCAATTTCCAATAGTTCAAAAGGGGAGGAACGTGCGAAAATCCTCAATGAAATTGGCTACGATGCTATGGCAGTCGGGAACCATGAGTTTGACTTTGGTCTAGATGAGGCAAAGAAATACAAGGAAATTCTTAAATTCCCACTCCTCAGTTCTAACACCTATGCCAACAATGCTCGAGTTTTCCAAGCATCTACCATTGTAGACAAGGATCCAGCGGTTGAGGGAGATGAGTTTGTGGTAATCGGTGTGACAACACCAGAAACTTCTACAAAAACTCACCCTAAAAACATCCAAGGTGTGACCTTCACTGATCCAATTACAGAGGTTAATCGGGTTATTGACGAAATCGAAGCACGCGCAGCGGCAGAAGGAAAGAACTACAAAAACTACGTTGTTCTAGCTCACTTGGGTGTTGACACGACAACTCCGACTGAGTGGCGCGGTTCAACCCTGGCTGAAGCTCTTTCTAAAAATCCTAAGCTCAAGGGCAAGCGCGTAACCGTTATTGACGGCCACTCCCATACAGTAGAGTCTACGACTTATGGCGATAATGTCACCTACAACCAGACCGGTAGTTACCTCCATAATATCGGAAAAGTAACTTTCAAAGCTAATCAACTTCTGGGAAATCCTCAGCAAATCCCTGCCGAAACAGCTAAAAAAGTCGCTCCTGACCCAGTTGTAGCTGACATGGTCAGCAAGATTAAAGCCAGATACGACGCAGATAATGCTAAGGTTATCGTGGCAAACAGCCCAGTAGAGCTTAATGGCGACCGTGAAAATGTCCGCGTTCGGGAAACCAATCTGGGTAATGTCGTAGCCGATGCTCTCTACGATTATGGTCAAACTGGCTTTGCCAATAAAACAGACTTAGCTGTTACTAACGGAGGCGGTCTGCGCGAAACTATTGCCAAAGACAAGCCGATCACCAAGGGAGATGTTATCGCCGTATTGCCTTTTGGGAACACTATTTCTCAAATCAAGGTGACTGGTCAAAATATCGCAGATATGTTTGCCAAATCTCTGGGCTCTATTCTTCAGGAAAAAGATGGCAAGCCTGTGCTGGATGAGAACGGACAACCCTTGCTAGAACCAAGTGGTGGTTACCTGCAAATCTCTGGAGCTAAAGTCTACTACGACACCACTCTGCCAGCCAATCAGCGTGTCCTCCACATCGAGATTAAGAACAAAGAAACGGGTGTTTATGAGCCTCTTGATCCAAATAAGACCTACTATCTGACGACAAACGACTTCCTGGCTGCTGGTGGTGACGGCTATACTATGCTGGGCGGTCCTCGCGAGGAAGGACCATCGATGGATGTGGCTTTTGCAGACTATCTTGCAAAAGCTGATTTGACAGCCTATGCAGTTATCAATCCAAACTCACGCGCCATCTCTATTTCATCCACTAAGGATACAGATGGTGATGGCTACACAGATATTGAAGAAATCAAGCAAGGAACAGATCCAGCTAATGCAGCTTCCTACCCAGCTGGTGCCAAAGCAGCTGATCCTGGAAAACAGGCAGCTCCACTGGCTAACACGCCAATTCAAACCAAGCAAGTACCTGTCCATGTTGCCAAGACCTTCACTAAGGACCCGGTAGCTAAAGAACTGCCACAGACAGGCAGCGAATCAACAGTTGCCCTGAGCCTAGTTGGTATGGTTTTAGGATTCTTTGGATTGGCAGGAATTAAGAAAAGTCACAAAGAAGACTAGTTAGAAGACACAATAAAACGGAAGTTGTTTACTTCCGTTTTATTTCTTAGCCTCAGGATTTTGATGTGTGATATTCAAGCCCCAAGGGATTAAGTTTTCTTTTTTCTGCTTTATACGTTGGATATTGTCCTTGTGCCGGAGGATAATAATCAAAGCCAGCGCAATGATAATCAGAGTGAAAAAGAGATCATAGTTGGGCAGGATAAAGCCAACTAGAGGAAAGAGCAGGGCAGACAGGATAGCGATGACTGCTGAGAGCACACTTGCCAGAGAAATCATACTTCCCAGATAAAGGATGCTGGCAAAGATGACAATCAGATAGACAAAGAATGCTGGTGAGAAGCCCAGAACAACCCCTGCACTGGTTGCCACAGCCTTGCCGCCCTTAAAGCCAGCAAAGATAGGGAAAGTATGGCCTATCACAGCTAAGAGGCCAAAGACAAGCGGCGAAACTCCCTCAATATGCAAAAAGAAAGGCAGCAGGGTCGCTGCAGTTCCTTTGAGAAAGTCAATAGCAAAAGTAGCCGTCCCCGCTGTCTTTCCTAAAATACGGAAAGTATTGGTCGTTCCGGTATTGCCGCTGCCGTATTCTCTCAGGTTCTTTTTAAAGAAAATTTGCCCAATCCAAAGTCCAGTCGGAATAGAGCCCAGTAAGTATGCTAGTATTAATCCAATTATCGTGTTCATCATGATTTTATTATACCATTATTTCGCTTTCTTACAATAGAAAAGGATAGAATTTATAGCAGGAAATGTCTACTCGGATATTGGATTGTTCTTCGTGTAAAATCAGTCCTTATCAGCAGTTTTTTCAAAAAAATCTTTGCAATATTTGCCAAAAACTTGTAAGATAGAAAAGATGAATCATTAGGAGGTTCTTGTGGCAAAAAAGGAAATCAATATTAACAATTATAATGACGATGCCATTCAGGTATTAGAAGGGTTGGATGCGGTCCGCAAACGTCCAGGGATGTATATTGGATCGACCGACGGAGCGGGACTCCACCATCTGGTTTGGGAGATTGTGGACAATGCTGTCGATGAAGCCCTGTCAGGCTTTGGTGACCGAATCGAGGTTACGATAAACAAGGACGGCAGTCTAACCGTTCAAGACTATGGTCGTGGAATGCCGACTGGGATGCACGCTATGGGCATTCCCACGGTTGAGGTCATCTTCACCGTTCTCCACGCTGGTGGTAAGTTCGGTCAAGGGGGATACAAGACCTCGGGCGGTCTCCACGGTGTGGGTTCCTCTGTTGTCAATGCCCTGTCCAGCTGGCTGGAAGTAGAAATCACGCGCGATGGGGCTGTTTACAAGCAACGCTTTGAAAATGGCGGAAAACCAGTCACTACGCTTAAGAAAATCGGCACTGCACCTAAGTCCAAGTCCGGAACCAAAGTAACCTTCATGCCGGATGACACGATTTTTTCAACAACTGACTTCAAGTACAACACCATTGCGGAGCGCCTTAAGGAATCAGCCTTTCTGCTCAAGAATGTCCGCCTGTCACTGACTGATGCGCGGACTGGCGAAGAAGTAGAGTTCCACTATGAAAACGGGGTTGAAGACTTTGTCAGCTATCTCAATGAAGACAAGGAAACCCTGACTCCTGTCCTCTATTTCGAGGGCGAGGAGAGTGGCTTCCAAGTCCAGGTGGCCCTCCAGTACAACGACGGCTACTCAGACAATATCCTCTCCTTTGTCAATAATGTCCGCACCAAGGACGGTGGGACACATGAGACGGGACTCAAGACCGCAATTACCAAGGCTATGAACGACTATGCCAGAAAGACCGGTCTGCTCAAGGACAAGGACAAGAATCTGGAAGGTTCGGACTACCGCGAGGGTCTGGCTGCGGTTCTTTCCATTCTCGTCCCAGAAGAACACTTACAGTTTGAAGGCCAGACCAAGGACAAGCTGGGCAGTCCTTTGGCTCGTCCTGCCGTGGACTCCATCGTCTCTGACAAGCTGACCTTCTTCCTCTTGGAAAATGGTGAGCTGGCTTCTAACCTCATCCGCAAGGCTATCAAGGCCAGAGATGCCAGAGAAGCAGCCCGCAAGGCGCGTGACGAAAGCCGCAATGGCAAGAAGAATAAAAAAGACAAGGGCTTGCTTTCTGGCAAGCTGACTCCAGCCCAGTCCAAGAACCCAGCCAAGAACGAACTCTATCTGGTCGAGGGAGACTCTGCCGGTGGCTCTGCCAAGCAAGGCCGTGACCGTAAGTTCCAAGCCATCCTGCCCCTGCGCGGTAAGGTTATCAATACTGCCAAGGCTAAGATGGCCGACATTCTCAAGAACGAAGAAATCAACACCATGATCTACACGATTGGTGCTGGTGTTGGATCAGACTTTACCCTTGAGGATGCCAACTATGACAAGATCATCATCATGACCGATGCGGACACCGACGGTGCCCATATCCAGACCTTGCTGCTGACCTTTTTCTATCGCTATATGCGCCCGCTGGTCGAGGCCGGCCGCGTCTATATTGCCCTGCCGCCTCTCTATAAGATGTCTAAGGGTAAGGGCAAGAGCGAAGTTGTCGAGTATGCCTGGACCGATGGCGAGCTGGATGACCTGCGCCGCAAGTTTGGCAAGGGAGCCATGCTTCAGCGCTACAAGGGGCTCGGTGAAATGAACGCCGACCAGCTCTGGGAGACCACCATGAATCCTGAGACACGCACCCTCATCCGTGTCACCATCGAAGACCTGGCCCGCGCTGAACGCCGTGTCAATGTCCTCATGGGCGACAAGGTCGAACCACGCCGTAAGTGGATTGAGGATAATGTCAAGTTTACGCTTGAGGAGAGTGGGGAGATGGTGTTTTGAGAAGGATGATAGAGAACTTTCAGCGCTGGAAGGCTAATCTATCTAGTTGGGTGGATTGGTTCATAGATAAAAACTATAAAGACTTAAATACAAATTATAGTTATAAAGATTCTAAACGAAAAATAGAGAATTTAGAAGTTCTAAAAATACTTGATAATCGAGAAGATATTAGATTAAGACAGAAAAATGATTCGATAAAGTATTTCGTTTGTGAGCTTTTACCAATGATCATACTCAGCATATTTTTCCTTTTTATCTTTGAAAATCTTAAATTTTCTGATAAAGATATCATTTATTTGAGCGTTTTAGCTTTTGTTATAATAGTTTTATTTTTAATAGTATTATTTAGTGCAATCAGATCCTCAATTCCTGTACTTGTCATATTTGTAGAATGGCTAATTTCTCGATTTCCTAAACAGTGTGAAGAAAAGATGGAGTGGCTCAGAAAGTTTCCATCGTTATTACCATTAACTGTATGGTCACTAATTTTGTCTGATTTTATAAAAAATACTTTTCAGAAATATAGACTTGGAGACAACTTAACTCTTAAGATAACACTTGTTTTAATCGTATCGTTTATTTTATGGTTATATTTACGCAATTTGATTAAAAGCCAACCTGTTTTTCAAGTTGAAGCTTTAATTGTTAGCCCGGCTATGATTTTATCCGTTCTTGCAATCTCAACACTCATTTTCGATATTGATTGGAAAAATAAATTACCATGGACTTTATCAGTTGTTTTTTTCACAATATCAAGTACAATTTTAGACTTATCAATTAGTAATAGACGTGAAAAAGAATACGCAATAGCTCAAGAAATTTTCCAAGAGCAACTTTTTTTAGAAAAACCAAGGTACAAAGAGTTGAAGAAGTGCTACTACCATGGTGGTGAGAAGTATAAAGAGAAATTATTAAGTACGGAAAAGTTTTTAAGACTTATAAAAAAACGTGAAAAGTATTTAATTCGAAGGGATAAAAATAATAGATACAGCTATAAATCAGGGTTTAATCCCCAAAATAACATATCCCCCACAAGGAATTCTCTTCCTTAGTCCTAGAGACCCTCATCAGATTTTCTGTCAAGCTCACTAGAGCTAAAGTGAGACCGTCAGATTTTCTGACAGAGTGTTTTGGGGCAAATTCTGTTTGGCAGAAAATCTGGCGAGTGTTTTTTGAGCAAAAGACGAACGTTTGTTTTTCTGGCAAGCAGTTTTAAAGTAAAAAATTTTTTCAGAAAATCAGAAAAGGTAAAAAGGGAATTAAAGTTAAAATAAAAAATTTAGGAGATTATAAAAAATGAAAAAAATTTATGGAATTACTAGTGTAGATGTTCAGACTTTAGAAAACAACGAATTTTTCCAGCTCATGTCCGAGAGTCGGAGCGAGGTTGCGGCATTTATCAAGGAAAATAAGGTGGATGGCATTTACACGACCAAACTGGATGAGATGGACAAACTTTTGGAACAGCTGCAGGGCGGGCTTCATCAGACCAAGTCCAGCAAGCTGGTGGCTAGTCTGGATCAGGCTGACCGTGAACGTGATGATGCTTTGGGTACGCTCCAGTCTTTAGTTCGGGCCTTTGCGCGGGTCAAGGACGCAGCAACCAAGGAAGCCTACGAGACCCTGTCTCAGCTCCTGAAAAACTACAGTGGCCTAGCTGGAACTAGCTTGGTAAAGGAGACCGAGGGAATCAACCACCTACTCCAAGAGCTGAAGAAACCGGCCTACCAGACAGCACTGGCTAAGCTTCATCTGGAAGCCCATGTCGACAGTCTGGCAGCTGCTCAGAATGCCTTTGAGAAGGTCTACAAGGAGCGATTGACTGAGCTCAAGGGCAAGACACCGAGTCAGAATAAGAACGTTCGCCTCAAGCTGCAAGAAATCTATGATTTTCTAGTGGATTTCACTGCAATCATTGCCTACGCTTATCCCGAAAGAACTCACATGATCAATCTTCGCGACCACCTCAACACCATCCGCAGCCGCTACAAAAAACGCAAACCAGCTAAGAAAGTGAAAGAAGAAGTGGCGGAGAGCAACTAGAATATAACTAAATTTGAGTTGAAAAATTGTTAGTGGTCGCATCGGATTTGAAAGGAGTAGAAAATGATAATCAGACTTGCAAGCACAAAAGATTATCAAGCTATTTATGCCCTTTATCAAAATGAAAAATGGATGTCTTTTACAGAGGAAAAAGTGACATCACTATTTTCAACAAATCTGTCCCATTACTTGGTAGTTGAAGAGAACCAGAAAATCCTTGGTTTTGCCCGCTACCTGACAGATGAAGTCATGACGACCTTTTTAGCTGAGATTATCATTGATAAATCCTATCGCGGAAAAGGATTGGGACAGCAGCTGATTGAGGAGATCCACAAAAAATATCCTTTGACACGGATTGAACTCATATCTGAAGTAGATGGATTTTATCAGACAGTAGGTTTTAAGCCTGTTGGTACAGGATTTAGAAAATCTGAATGAGAGGAGCAAGTCAATGACGCTTGACAATAAACTGGGTCTGACGGATTCGCTTGAACTAGCCAAGATGGAAGAAAAAATCAGTAAGACCCGAGCTAAAGAGCTTTTTGAAGAGCAGCTTCTGGACGATAAAGCAGCTGGCACCTATGCCACTCTGGCCTTTATTCACGGGTTCTTGTTTGAAGAAATTTATGACTTCGCTGGCCAGATTCGGACAGTCAATCTCTCCAAAGGGAATTTTCGCTTTGCGCCTGTCATGTATCTGGCAGCTTCCTTGGAAAATATCGACCGCATGCCTCAGCGGACCTTTGATCAGATTGTCGAAAAGTATGTGGAGCTAAATATTGCCCACCCTTTCCGTGAGGGGAATGGTAGAAGCATGAGGCTTTGGCTGGACCACCTACTCAAGGCTGAGCTGGGGCAAGTTGTGAACTGGTCTCAAGTGGACAAGGAAGATTACCTCCTAGCCATGGAGCGCAGCCCCATTCGAGACACAGAAATCAAGCATGTCCTCAAGCAAGCCCTCACCAAGGATGTTGATAACCGTGACCTCTACATGAAAGGTGTAGACCATAGTTACTCCTATGAAGGCTATAGCCTATATAAAGCTGAGGAGTTGTGAGGTAAGATAGTTTGCAGAGGAGTGATTGGATGACTATTCTTGAAAAAGACAGTCTCATCTTACGAGACTTGCAGGAATCAGATTTGCCGGCTTTGATTGCTATGAATCAGGATCCGGAGGTCATGCAGTATTTTCCAAAGCCATATAGTCAAGCGGAGTCCTTGCGGCTTTATCAGGGCATTCAAGATGAAGTTAAGGCTTATGGATACAGTCTTTGGGCTGTTGAAGAAAAGACCAGCCAGAAGTTCATCGGCTTGGTAGGTCTGCACCATTCGGATTTACGGATTTTTGCTGGAAAAGAAGCTGTAGAAATCGGCTGGCGTCTGCGAAAAGAGTTTTGGAATCGTGGTTATGCGACGGAGGCTGCCCAAGCCTGTCTAGACTTCGCTTTCCAGCAAGCTGGCTTATCAGAAGTTTACTCTTTTACATCCTTACTCAATCTCCCTTCGCAAAAAATCATGCAAAAGCTAGGCATGGAATTTGTCAAAGAATTTGATAATGAAAAAGTTCCAGCAGACAGTCCCCTTTATAGACATGTCCTCTACAGAATCAAGAATCTCCACTAAAAAGGCAGGTGTTTGCATGAAAACTGAACCCCAAATGCTTGATTTAATTTTACAAACCGCAAAAACGCTACAAGTCGAGGCTGTCGCTATGTCCGGCTCGCGGACAAACCCAAATGCTCCCAAGGACGAATTCCAAGACTATGATGTGGTCTACATTGTGGAGAATTTGGACGCTCTGGTGGCTGACCTTGCATGGTTGGAAAGGTTTGGTAAGCGCATGATTGAGCAGCATGTTCTACTAGACCATCGTCGTCTCTATCTCATGCTATTTGAAGATGGAAATCGGATTGATTTGACCCTCTGTCCTACGGAGTATATTCAAGAGTGGGTGGATAGTGAAGCAGGGTTCACCGTTTTAGAAGATAAGAAGGGTTTATTTGACCCCTACTTTCCAAGTCCTCAACGTTTTTGGACAAGCCCAGCTAGTGCGATTGATTTTGAAAAAGCTTGTAATGAATTTTGGTGGGTGTCAGCCTACGTGGTTAAAGGGATTTGTCGCAAGCAAGCCATCTATGCCACGGATCATCTCTACGGAATTTGTCAACAAGAACTCTTGAAGATCTTGGCTTGGCGATTTGCAGCAGATAAGGGGACGATTGATATTGGCAAGAACTATAAATATCTCTTTAACTATTTACCTGCTGAGAAAGAGAAAGAATTCTCAAATCTGCTTGATTTCTCAAGTTTAGATAAAATAACTCAGTCTTTATATGCTACCATGGAACTTTTCCACCAAGAGGCTCAGTCCCTTGCTCAAAAAATGGGATTTAACTACGATAAAGAAGTAGCTGAGAAGATGATTGAGTATGCTGAGGAAAGGTTGAGCTAGTATGCTAGATTACGTATTTGCTTTATTTTTCATGGGATTCCCAGGAGTCCAAATTTTAGTATTGGTGTCTTCTATATTTCTAGCTATTAATAGAAATAAGTTACATAAAAGGGTATATGGATTATTTTTCCCGATCATTATAACGATGTGTAATACTTGGCTTATCTCAATAGATCGCACAGAGCTTTTTGATGATGCTTTAAGATTTTCTTTCTTTCTAATTTCTTTTTGTTTACCAATGCTTATTTCTTCCACACTCTATCACTCAATACGTTTATGTTATTTATACAAATCAATCAAGTGGAGAGTCTTCCCTATAAGTATCTGTTATTTGTTTGGTTTAATTTTTCATTATCTTAATACAATGCATTGGGAGGAGCTATTTCGAGGGC
>ERZ772807.2156-NODE-2156-length-10437-cov-3.163552_pt1 | contig 10437 bp, 7 predicted proteins | sample MGYA00511472_ERZ772807 | MGnify/ENA primary metagenome ERZ772807 (study PRJEB29015, sample SAMEA2737947) | human oral metagenome | biome: human oral; feature: human-associated habitat; material: dental | place: China | collected 2039 ...
TGTTGATACAGAAAAAAATATAATCTCTATTACTGATGCTTCTGATAATGATTTTATAACACAAGAGCTATACTTAAATTTTCTAGCAGAAGTTGAAAATATAAATCTAGACAAAGTTTTTTACTTAGAAGATAAAATTGTAGAAAATAATATTCACCCTATTTCTAAAAATGATACTATCAAAGACTTTTTTAGAGAATTTATACATAACTTAAATCCAAGAGCACAATTCATAGAAGATACAGATAAAAATAACAAAGAAAATATAATAACTATTGAATGGAAACCTATACTTTTTATTAGAAAAAAAGATGATGGAAAAGTAGAAGCTATCAATAATATAATTAAAGACATTGAAAATGGTGGAGAAATCCCTGAATATTTAAGTGAATTAGTTGGAGTTATAGGAAGTGATAAAAGAGCTGTCGAGCCAATTCCTGATATCCTTTTCACAAAGGAAACTAATAATGAACAAATAGAGATTATCAAAAGTCTATATTCACATAGAGCTGTAGTAGTTCAAGGGCCACCAGGGACTGGAAAAACTCATACTATCGCTAATCTACTAGGGCATTTCCTAGCAGAGGGAAAAAATGTTTTAATAACTAGCCAAACTAAAAAGGCCTTAGATGTTTTAAAGGAAAAAATTCCTACTGACATTCAAGATTTATGTATTTCAATGTTAGATGATGATAGTAATGATTTAGGAAATTCAGTAGAAAGTATTTCAGAAAAGTTAGGCTACTTAAATTTAGAGCAGCTTAAAAATGAATATGAAGAAATAGAAAGAAATAGAAATGATCTTAAAGAAGATATAAAAAATATTAAAAGAAAAATATTTAATATAAAATATCAAGAAAGTAAACCTATTATTTATAACAATGAAAGTATTAGTTTAAAAGAAGCAGGAGAATTTCTAAGAAACAATGAAAGAGAATTAGATAAAATTCCAGGAATAGTGAGTAGTGGGGAACTTTGTCCTATAAATAATGAGGAATTGGATTTCTTAAAATCTGGATATAAGAAAAATGTAAGTGAAGAAGAAGAAAAAGAGATAGAATTAGGTTTAAACAAAATTTCTGATTTTTGGAGTTTAGAAGAATTTAAAGAAATACTTGAAGCCAAAAAAGAAAGTATTTCTAAAATTGAGCATCTTTTAAAAAATAGAAAATATCACATAAGTGATGAAATATTATATATAGATGATAAAATAACAATAGATTTAGAAAAATTTAAAAAGTATACTCATGTAGATAATATTATTCCAGATGAATTAAAAATAATTGAAGATTGGAAAAAAGATGCTTGTATTGCTGGAATGGAAAATTCTGGTGATAGAAAAATATGGTTAAATTTTATTAAAGATATTAGGAGATTCTGTGAGCTTACTAACAATACAAAAGATAAATTTTTTAAAAAAGATATAGTCTATAAGGATATAGATGTTAGTACAGCTAAAAATTTGATTATTGGTCTAAAAAATGGAATTGAAAAACCAGGATTTTTCTTCAATCATAGACTAAGAAAAGCTAAAAGAGCAATATCTGATAAAGTTACTATAAATAAAAGAATTTTAGAAACATTATATGACTGCGATTTAGCTTTAGAATATAGTAATTTAGTTGAGTTAAAGGAAAATACAAAAAATTCTTGGGATCTTTTAATGTCTGGAAATACTTTAATTGACAAAGCAATTAGTGATAAGAAATCCTTTAAACAACTATATTCTTATACAGATCAAATGGAATACTTATTAAACTGGTATGAGAGAGAAAAAAAATCTTTCTTATATAAAATAGAAAATGCTGGTTTTCAAAGACTGAATATTAATAAAACAGAGGGACAACCTATTTATATAGATGAAATTAATCAAATTTTTGACTTTATTCCTATCCTAAAAGAATTGATAGCCATTGGTAAAGTAGGAGTAGAATATAGAAAAATAGATAAAAAGTGTATAAATTATTTAGAAAAGATTGAAAATATAATCAGAAAAAATTCTTCTCTTAGCAATGAAATTAAAAATGCTATTGAAAAAGAAGATGTTGAAAAATATTCTGAAACAATGGAAAAATTACAAGTATTATCAAAAAAAGAAGAATTATACAAGAAACATAAAGATTTATTAAAAAATGTAAAAGCTGTTGCTAATTTATGGGGTAATGAGTTAGAGAAAGGATTATTCACTGAGAAAATTGAAAATATATATAATGCTTGGAAATACAAACAAATTTCTCAAATATTAAAAGAATTAATAGAAAAGCCTTATGAAAACTTACAAAAAGATATTTTAGAAAAATCAGAAGAATTAAATAGATTGACAGCAGAATTGGTAACTAAAAAGACTTGGTATAATATCATAAAATTCCTTGATGAAAAAGATAATCTTGCAATAAGTCAAGCACTTAGAGGTTGGAAACAAACTATTCAAAAGATAGGGAAAGGAACAGGAAAAAATACGACTTTGTATAAAAAACAAGCAAAAGAAAAAATGTTACTTTGCCAAAAAGTTGTTCCTGCTTGGATTATGCCTTTAAATAAAGTATTTGATACTTTAAATCCTGTTGAAAATAAATTTGATATAGTTATAATTGATGAAGCAAGTCAATCAGATATAAGTTCATTAATTTTATTATACATGGCTAAAAAAATTATAGTTGTTGGAGATGACAAACAAGTTAGTCCATCAGATGTTGGTGTCAATATGGATAAAATTAATATGTTCAGAAAGAAGTATATCAAAGGTAAAATAGCTAATGATGACTTATATGGAATAAGAGCTTCTTTATACTCTATTGTTTCAACAACATTTCAACCTATAAGTTTGAGAGAACATTTTAGATCTGTACCTGAAATTATTGGATATAATAATAAAACTTCTTATGATAATCAAATATTACCTTTAAGAGATTCAAACTCATCTATTTTAAAACCTGCTATTGTTGAATATAAAGTAGATGGAAAAAGAGATGAAAAAAATAAAGTTAATAAAGTGGAAGCTGAAACAATTGTTAGCTTAATTGAAGCTTGTTTAGATACGGAAGAATATAAAAATAGTACATTTGGAGTAATTTCATTGCTAGGAGATGAACAAGCTAATTTAATTCAAAATTTAATAGTTAAAAGAATTTCAGCAGTTGATATAGAAAAACATAAAATTTTATGTGGAAATTCTGCTAGTTTTCAAGGAGATGAAAGGGATGTGATGTTCATCAGTTTGGTAGATAGCAGTGAAGAAAATAAAGCTCTTAGACTAGTTGGAGAAGGAATAGATGGAGCAACTAGAAAAAGATACAATGTTGCAATTAGCCGTGCCAAAGATCAGTTGTGGGTAGTACATTCAATAGATAAAAGTTCTTTAAAAGAGGGAGATTTAAGAAAAGAGCTATTTGAATATATAGATTCTGTAAAAGAAAATGTTTTTGAAAAACCTCTTAATGAGAATTTAATTATTTCTGATTTTGAAAATGAAGTTGTAAAACATTTATTAGAAAAGAATTATACTGTAAAACAACAATGGAAAGTAGGTTCTTATAATATAGATATAGTTGCTATCTATGGAGATAAAAAAGTTGCTATTGAATGTGATGGAAAAACATCAAATTATACAGAAGCAGAAACTATTACTAATTTAAAAGAACAAGAAGTTTTGGAACGTTGTGGTTGGGAATTTATAAGAGTGAGAGCAAGTCAATATTTTAGAAATCCTAATAAAGCAATAAAAGAGCTTATTATTCAATTAGATGATAAAGGAATATATCCTAATAATAAAGAAATTTATTCTAATGGAGATAGTTTATTGAATAGTATAAAATCTAAGGCATTAGAATTAATGGAGAAATATGAAGAAAATTAAAGAAGAAAAAAGAGAAACTGTTATCATAAAAACAAGTATAATAGGAATTTTTATAAACTTATTATTAGTTATTTTTAAATCTATAATTGGCTTAATATCTAATTCTATTGCTATTATATTAGATGCAGTAAATAATTTGAGTGATGCACTATCTTCTATTGTTACAATTATTGCAACTAAATTGGCAGATTCAAAGCCAGATAAAAAACACCCTTTGGGACACGGTAGAATTGAATATCTAAGTGCTATGATAGTTGCAGGAATAATTTTTTATGCTGGTGTAACTTCTTTAATAGAATCTATTAGAAAAATTTTTAATCCAGTAAAAGTTGATTATTCTAATATTACTTTTATAATATTAGTAGTTTCAATTATACTAAAACTTTTATTAGGAAAGTATGTTAAAAATACTGGAGAAAAATTTAATTCTCCCTCACTTGTTGCATCTGGTTCAGATGCAACATTTGATGCTATACTTTCATCTTCTGTTTTAGTATCAGCAATTTTATATATTTTTACAGATATTAATATAGAAGCCTATGTTGGAGTTCTTATTTCAATTTTTATTATAAAATCTGGTATAGAAATATTTATGGATGCTGTAAATGAAATTTTAGGAAAAAGAGTTGATAAGGAAACTATAAATGAAATTAAAAAAACTATTTGTAAAATTGAAAATGTATATGGAGCTTATGATTTAATGTTACATAACTATGGTCCTGATAAATATGTAGGTTCTGTTCATATTGAAATACCTGATTCAATGACTGCTGAGGATATTGACCCTCTTGAAAGAAAAATAACTAATATAGTATTAGAAAAACATAATATTTATTTAACAGGGATTACAATATACTCAATGAATACAAAAAATATGGATATAGTTAAACTTCGTTATAAGATTTATAAAATAGTTATGTCTAATGATGGAGTTTTAGAATTTCATGGTTTTTATTTAGAAGAAAAAAATAAATCTATTAGATTTGATATTATTATTGATTATTCTATAAAAAATAGGGAAGAGATTTATAATAAGGTTTTAAATGATGTCAAAAAGGAATATCCTGATTATACTATTAATATTAAAGTGGATATAGATATATAAAATGAAAAAACTGTTACAATTTGCTATTAAGCATTTTGTAACAGTTTTTTATAATGTACCTATTTAGCTTCTATCCAAAGAACTGCATCTTGAGATAGTTCTTTTCCATTATGTTTCATTTTTCCACCTGCACCTAGTGCTGCAAATCCCCAATATCCTTTATGTACTGGAATAAAAGAGAAATATCCATTTTCATCTGCATAAATAACAGTTGCAGTTTTTTCTTTTTGTAATTCTCCTATAAATTTAGAATTTTTAATATTAGCATTTAGATATTCTATTTCAATTTCTGCATTAGCAACTGGTTTTCCAGCTTTATCAAGAACTTGTCCTCTAAAAATTTCACCTTTCCAAGTAATTGGGTTTGATAAAGGAATTATTTCAGGATATCCATCAGCTAATCTTTTACTCCAATCAGTAGCTAAATCATCTTTGTTAACTAATACCTTAGTAATTTGTTGAATATAAACTTCTTCTGATGCTTCATAATATGGAGCAGGAACAAAAACTAATCCCCAATCTCCTCCACCTTTTAATCCAGAATTTTTGTCTAAATTAAATTTATAAGAAGTAACTTGTTTAGAAGCAGGTCCAAATTTTGATGCTTTTAAATTTGCTTTTAAATCAGTTTTTTCTCCATTATGAACAGAGAAAAATTCTACAACAGGATTTATAGTTCCTTTTTCATCTTTTCCTATATCCATACTGTGAGCTTCAACCCCATCTGATGGATGTGTGAAAATCAATTCAAATGGCACAGAAGATTTCCCAGAAATATTAGAATCAGTTGTGTAAATCATTTGAAAATGTGCAAAAGAAGATACAGACATAGTAGCTACAAGAGCCCCAATTAATAATTTTTTAGATAACATTTTATCCCTCCTAAATTTATTTTGCTTTGCAAAATTTACTTCTTTTTAATTATAACATCACTTACTTTGTCTGTCAAATTTAAAATAATTTAAATAAAAAATAGACGATATGTAAAAATATCATCTAAATTTTTAAATGAAAGTCTTTAAATTTTTTCTTCTTACTTTATAGTCTGGCATATATTTTTCAACCAAAGCCCAAAAATCTTTTTGATGATTCATATAGAATATATGACATAATTCATGTAGGACAACATATTCAATACAGTCAATATTTTTTTCAATTAAATCAAAATTAAAACTGATATAGTTCTCTTTTTTATGATATATTCCCCAAGCAGAAGAAAGTTTTTTAATTTGATAATAATTAATATTTCTATTTAAAAGTTTAGTGTATTTTTCTAAATATTCCTCTAAAATGACTTTTAACTTTTCAAATTTCCACTCAAATAATTTTTTCTCTATTTCAGCATTATCAATATTTTTTGAATAAACATAAATACTTGTATCAGTTAATCTTATTCTTTCTAAATCTGATTCAATAATTTTTTTCTCTATATTTTTTCCTAAAATTTTTATAGCATTTTCTTTTAAATTATTTTTATTTTCCTGTGTTATTTTTACTTTTTCTAAGGTTGTTTCTATCCATTTTTTCTTGCTTTGAATAAAGTTTTCTACATCTTTATTACTTGCATGTAAAGGTACAGATACTGCAATCCTTAAATCAGGGTATATTCTTATTATAAAATTTTTGATTTTCTTTTTTGTAATTGTATACTCCACTTTATCACTCCTCACAATATTATAACAAATTTTAATCATTTTTTAATTATTTTATGTTAAAATTAATTAAATTAATTATGGGAGGAGAAAATTTTAAAGTGGATAAATTGTTGAAATTAAAAATTAAATATACAATATTTATATCAATATTTTTTGTAATTTTCTATAAAGGAGCTGAATTTTATACATACACAGTTGATAATGTTCCTTCATATTTTATGGAATGGGAAAGAAATATCCCTTTTTTACCTATTTTTATGTTGCCTTATATGACATCAGCACCGTACTTTTTAGCAACTATATTTTTGGAAAAGAATGAAAATAATTTAAAACTTCTTATGAAAAGAGCAATTTTTTTAACAGTAGTTTCTACTACTATATTTGTTATATTTCCAATGAAATTTTACTTTCCAAAGCCAGAAATAGCTAATCCTATTTTTAAAATACTTTTTCATATATTAGGATTATTGGATAGTAGTTTTAATCAATGTCCATCATTACATGTAAGTTTTGCTTTTCTTTCAGCTGGAGTTTATTATAGAGAAATAAAGTCAAAATTTTTAAAGTCATTTTTATGTCTATGGGGATTTTTACTTGCAATTTCAATTTTATTTGTATATCAACATCACTTTATTGATTTTGTAGGAGGAACATTAATATTTTTAATAACTTGTATAATTTTCCCAAGAAAAAATAGACTATTGCCTTAACATAAAAGAAAAAAAATAAGTGAGTTACGAATGTAGGTTTTAGATAAAAAATTAAAGCAAGTGAGCCTAGCAAATCTCGCTGTGTTTGAGTGAAATGAGTTTAGCGAATTTGCAGCGAATGTTAATTTTTTATCGTTAAGAAACCTACTCAGTAACGAACTATTTTTAGGACTTCTTGTCCAAGCAGACATAGGACAATTTATAACACATTCTCCACAACCTATACATTTATTAGCATCTTTAACAATCCTATTATTTTCTATTTTTAGAGCTTCAACTGAAACTTTTTTACATTTTTTTACACAAGCACCACAGGCTACACATCTATCCAATATTCAGTCAGACAAGTTCCAATTATTCCAAAGTCATGCATTCTTGCTTTTATACAATCATTAGGGCAACCAGTCAAAGCTACTTTAAAATGTAAATCATTAGGGAAGATCGCTTTTTCAATTCTTCTAGCAAATTCAGTTGTATTATATTGTGCCTTAGGACAAACTTTATTTCCTATACAAGCTGAAACATTTCTTGTTCCAGCTGCTGGATAACCTTTTCCTTTTTCATCTTGATTTATATTTAATTTATCAATTAAAGGTTGAGCCATTTCATTTACAGCAGGCATATCTTCCATATCTATACCAAGAATTTCAAAACCTTGTCTTGTTGTTATATGAATTTTTCCATCTCCATATTTTGAAGATATTTCTGAAACTAACATTAGACATTCAGGATCTATTAATCCTCCTGGAACTCTAACTCTAAGTGCAGTTTTATATTTAGTTTTAGTTATTCTAAAAGCATTTTTCATTACTTTTTTTATATTCAAATCTCTAATCATATTTTTCTCCAATCACTAATCCACTAAATTTTTTGCAAATTCATAATCAAACACAGGTCCATCTAAACAAATATATGTTGCATCCATTTTGCAGTGTCCACATTTTCCTATACCGCAATGCATATTTCTTTCATAAGATACCCAAATATTTTTTTCAGCTACATTTAATTTTAAAAATTCTGCCACAGAAAATTTCATCATCATAGGCGGTCCTACAACAACTGCTGAAACATTTGATAAGTCATTGAATTTTAATTCAGGAATATACTTTGTAACCAAGCCAATATTTCCTTTATAACCTTCTTCAGCACCATCAACAGTTAAAACTACATCAAGTTTTTTACTCCATTCTTCTAAATCTTTTGCAAATAAAACATCTTTTGGAGATTTAAAACCAGCTATCAATTTAAAAGATTTTACTTTTTCTGGATTATTATATACAAATTGTATTATTCCTCTAACTGGTGCTAAGGCACTTCCTCCTACAACAATAACTAAATCTTTACCTACATATTCATTTAAGTCAAAACCATTTCCATAGGGACCTCTAATAAATAGTTTATCTCCAATTTTATATTCAAATATTTCATTTGTTACTCTACCAACAGCACGAATAGTAAAATCTATATAATCTTCACCTATTCCTGAAACTGATATAGGACTTTCACCAAATTTAGGTAAAGATATTTCATAAAATTGACCTGGTTTTGTTTTGCTAGTATCAGCATTAACTCTAAAAGTCCATTCTATGTCTGTATGTTTTATAATATCAATAATTTTAGCTGGGCTAGGTATATAAGGATTATCACAATTACACATTTTCTACTCCTCTCTTTTTTCTTTCATTGCTTTAACAACTTTTTCATAAACTTCTGATATTAATTCTTCATTATCTTTTTCTCTCATAGCATGAGCAACTTTCTCATAAGCTTCAGATATTGAAATATATTGTGGACACATATCATCACATCTTCCACAACCTACACACATATTTTCACCAAATCTTTTTTTATAGTCATGAATTTTATGTAAAGTTTTAAATCTCATTCTTTGACCTTGTTTTTGTCTAAAAGAATGTCCTCCGGCTATATCAGTATATCCGTCTACCTGACAAGAGGCATAAACACGTCTTCTTTCTCCAACATCCTCATTTTCTCTATAATAAATATCTTGCATATTGAAACAAGTACAAGTAGGGCAGGAATAATTGCATCTGCCACAGCCGATACAGCGTGTGTCATATTCGTCCCACATACTGTGATTTACTAAATAATTAAAATCAACTTTTTCTGGAACATTTACATCAAAGTTATTTTTTCTCACATAATCTATATCAAATTCTGTTTCATTGCCCTCAAATACATTTAAGTCATTATTTTTTATATCAAGATACAAAAAATCTTTTCTTATATTCATTGCTATATCATAATTTGTTGCGATATTGCTATCCATACTTACGCAAAAGCAATTTCTGAATGTAGTTTCACATCCAATTAAGGCAAATTTTACTTTTTCTCTTCTTTTTTTGTAATAGTAATCAGGATTGCCGTTATTCAAATATATTTCGTCAATCCTTTTAACAGCATTCAAATCGCAGGCACGCAAAAATACAAGTATGTTTTTTGTATCTATTTTAGGCTCTTTGTATTCATCTTGTGTGAAATAGAATAAGACTTCATTTATAGGTAAAAATGTTTCTTTTGCAGAAAAATGAGATTTTTTGTCGAGGCACATATTGCTGAATTTATAGGTTTCAGCATATCTTATCACAGAGGTATCGGAGTATGTACCCTTTTTTTCAAATTCAACAGGAGCAAATATTTTGTACTCATCTTTAAGAGACTGTAAAGCTTTGTCAAAATTTTGCACACTTACTTTTAATTTCATATCTTTTCCTTTCTAAAAAATAATACTAAGCAACAATATAGAAGTATCTTATAGTTATATTATTAAAATTTATACTGCTTAAAAATAGAATATATTAAATTTATATATCATAATAAATAATAGTGCTTAGCATAAATTGGTTAAAAATTAAACAATTATAAAGATGATATAATTAATACTAAAACCTGTTTTAAATATCACATAACATTAAAATAGAAAAAATACATTCAAGTTGATGTTTTTTATACATCTGTTTAATTAGGTATCAGTATAACTAAGATTTTTATTAATAACGTACGCATAACTATAACACCTCCTTTCTCAAGGATTGTTAAAATTATAACATTTTTTAGTATATTTGTACATTTAATTTTTTAATAAATTTT
>ERZ772807.2157-NODE-2157-length-10432-cov-5.001542_pt1 | contig 10432 bp, 6 predicted proteins | sample MGYA00511472_ERZ772807 | MGnify/ENA primary metagenome ERZ772807 (study PRJEB29015, sample SAMEA2737947) | human oral metagenome | biome: human oral; feature: human-associated habitat; material: dental | place: China | collected 2039 ...
GGCTCGTGGTCAGCGGCGAGAATGCTCGCGGTCATACCGGGGATGGCGTTCAGATAGAGCGTTTCCTGTACGGCGTTCCAGTCCTCCTCGGAGAGCAGAACCGCGTTCTTACCGCGTGTGTTCGTGATGATGACAGGGCTGCGGTTCTCGTTTACCTCTGCGATGAGCTGATAGAGATTCCGACGTGCCGCAGTGGCGTTGATCGCAGTCATATACGCACCTCCTTTCCATGCGTTCATTATACCGTACGCTTTTGCGTGCGTCAACGATATCTATGTGCACCAAAAAACCGCAGACCGTAGTCTGCGGTTTTTTCACGTGAAACTGTGGGAATCAGAAGAAGAACTCGACGCGGCCGAACCCCTTCTTGATGCCTGTTTTGCCCTCGGGCTCGGCAGAGAAGATCTCGTTGCCCTGGAAGTAGATGAGCGAACCGACAATATTCTTCCGTATCGTGTACTGACCGCCGATCTCCCAGCCCTTTGTGTTCCACATCGCGCCGTCGAACGTCGGGGCGATCGTGCCCATGCCGCCGATGTAGCGGTAGGCGGCGTAGATACCGAACGAACCGGGATCCGACTCGTCCGCTCCCTTGTAGCCAAGTTCGATGTTGTACGACTTCATGTGCTCTTTTTTGATCTCGGCGCTTTCGTGGCTGTTCGTCTTCCAGTAGCCGCCCGAGAGATAGACTGTCTGCACGGGACGGTAGGTGATGCCGGCACCGTAGTAATTCAGCGGATCCTTTACCTCCATCAAGCCCGTCAGGAGCTTGTTGTTGCCGAGCCGCAGGTAATCCACCCCGAGGTGGAACCGCTCCGAGGGATCCCAGTTCAGCGTGATCCCCTGCATGTTTGCCGTCGTTCCGCCGGTGTAGCTCCCCGCCTCTTTCGCCTCGGTGATCTCGCCCCCCCATGCAGAGCCTTCAAGGTTATAGCGACCGGCGTAAATCGTTGCCGAGACCGGCTTTTCTGCACCGAGCATCAGGGACCTTAACTACAACACCGATGCCACATTCGACTTCGATGCGCAAAACTTCAAGCTGCGCTATGAAGGCAAGGAAGACGAAATAATAAAACTTGTGGAAGGCGGCAACGTGTCGTTCCCGTCCAACAATTCGCTGGTGCAAGGCGCATCATCGCTCTTTGGTATCAGAACCGACATGCAGTTTGGCAAGCTGAAGCTGCAAACGGTGCTGTCACAGAAGAAATCGTCCAACAAGAGCGTAAGTTCGAAAGGAGGAAAACAGCTTACTCCGTTCGAGATTGACGCAGCCGACTACGAGGAAAACCGCCACTTCTTCTTGTCGCACACGTTCCGCGAACGCTATAATGACGCCATGAAGACATTGCCCAACCTAACGACGGGCATAACCATAAACCGCGTAGAGATATGGGTAACCAACAAGACAGGCACAACAACCAATACCCGGAACATTGTTGCATTGAGCGATTTGGGCGAGAACTCAAAGATTAGCCGTACCGACTTGTGGGGCAGTGGAACAGGAAACACGCCATCGAACAATGCAAATACCGAGTACAGCACCATAGCGCAGGGCTATCCGCAGGCACGCAACATGGACCAGACCAATACCGTGCTCGACGGTTTAGGTATGGTGGGCGGAGCCGATTACGAGAAATTATCGAACGCCCGCCTGTTAAATAGTTCCGAATATACAGTTAATCAGGCACTGGGCTACGTGTCGCTGCGTACAGGCTTGCAAACAGACCAGGTGCTTGCCATTGCCTACGAATATACATCTGGAGGCGTTACCCACCAGGTGGGAGAATTCTCGAGCGACCGCACCGATGTTTCGGAAGCGCTGCTTGTAAAGTCGTTGAAGAACACAAGCAACAACCCAAAGCAAGCCAACTGGAACTTAATGATGAAGAACGTGTACTACCTTGCCTCTACGGTTGAGCGCGACAAGTTCCGTTTAGACGTGAAGTATCAGAGCGATACGACTGGCGTTTACATTCCTTATATTCCGGAGAAACAAGTAAAAAGCCAGCCTATCATACGAATTTTAGGTGCCGACCGCTTAGACAACAACAACAATCCACACCCGAATGGATATTACGATTATGTAGAAGGATACACAATTTCCAACGGTCGTGTGTTCTTCCCCGTTACAGAACCTTTCGGCGAATATATGTATAAGTACTTGGTGTCGAAAGGGGTCTCGGCTGCAAAGGCCAGCAAATATGCGTTCACAGAATTATACGATTCTACCAGAACAGTAGCGAAACAAATTGCAGAGAAAGATAAATACTTGCTCGTTGGACAATATCGTGGTACAAGCGCCAACGTTATTTCGTTAGGAGCATACAACGTTCCGCAAGGGTCGGTAGTGGTAACAGCAGGTGGTGTGCGGCTGACGGAAGGTTCGGACTATAGCGTCGATTACAATGCGGGCGAGGTTACGATATTGAATCAGAGCATTATAGACGCAGGTACAACCGTAAACGTTTCGTTGGAAAGCCAGAGCGATTATGGGCAACAGCGCAAAACGATGTTTGGGTTGAATTGGGAATACGACTTCTCGAAGAACTTTATGATTGGCGGTACGTTTATGCACCTGTCCGAGCAAGCACTGACGACAAAGGTGAATATGGGTGCCGAACCGCTCAACAACACCATTTGGGGATTGAACATGAGCTGGAAGAAAGAGAGTCAGTGGCTCACGAATATGCTCGACAAGATACCTTTCCTGCATCTTACGCAACCTTCGCACATCTCTCTTTCTGCCGAATTTGCTCAATTGATAGCAGGACAGAGCAGCGGAACACAAGACCGGGCATCGTATTTGGACGACTTCGAGAATACAAAGAATACCATTGATGTAAGCCAGCCTACTACTTGGGTCATCTCAAGTGTACCCTCTGATTTCCCCGAATCAACAGATAAAACAACACTTCGCAGTGGATATAATCGCAGTTTGCTAGCGTGGTACAACATAGACCCACTATTTACACGCCAAAGTAGTTCGCTTACACCAGCCCACATCAAGAGCGACTTAGAACAATTATCTAACTTCTACGTGAGAGAGGTTTACACACGCGAACTCTTCCCTAACCGTGAACAAAGCAACTATAACGGTTCAACACCCACATTGTCAGTGCTCAATCTTGCTTACTACCCTACCGAACGTGGACCATACAACTTTAGTCCAACACTCGACATCAATGGACGCTTGTCCAATCCGCGTCAAAAGTGGGGAGGTATGATGCGCAAGCTCGATACAAATGACTTCGAAATGGCGAACATCGAATACATTGAATTCTGGTTGCTCGACCCATTTATCTATTCAAACAAGCAAACTGATGCTAATTTATATGGTGGTGATTTCTATATAAACCTTGGAGAGGTGTCCGAAGATATATTGCACGACGGCAAGAAGTTCTATGAGAGCGGTATGCCTGTAGATGGCAGTCAGGCTTGGATAACTACTCAGTGGGGCAAAATACCAACGCAGACCACCATAACATACGCTTTTGCCACTACAAAAGGCAGTCGTGCACTGCAAGACGTGGGATTCAACGGACTCAATGATGAGGAAGAACGCAACTTCCCTTCTTATCAGGCATTCCTTACATACGCTCGCAGCCATACTAATCAGGCTGTATTCGACTCTATCTGGGCAGACCCTGCCAACGACAACTATCACTATTTCCGTGGTTCGGACTGGGACAGAATACAAGCGCCTATACTTCAACGCTACAAATATATAAACAACCCGCAAGGAAACTCGCCCGATAGTGACAACCGCAACGAACGTTACGACACGTCGTATAAGTCGGGACCAGATATTGAAGACATCAATCAAGATTATACGCTCAACGAATATGAAAAATATTACCAGTACAAAATAAGTATCAGACCACAAGATTTAGTGGTTGGACAAAACTACATTGTTGATAAACGAGAAACTGTTGCACCATTACGTAAAGGAGGAGGAGCACCAGAGACGTGGTACCAGTTCCGCATTCCTGTGCGAGAATATCAGAAACGGGTGGGGGGTATTAGCGATTTCACAAGCATTCGCTTTATGCGTATGTTCCTTACGAACTTCGAAAAGCCTGTCGTTATGCGTTTTGCTACGCTCGACCTCGTGCGAGGAGAGTGGCGCCAGTATCAGCAGAACCTTACCAACTCGGCTTCAACGTCGGGGACAATGTCGGTAGGAGCAGTGAGTATCGAGGAAAACAACGATAAAACACCTGTAAACTACGTACTTCCTCCAGGCATTTCGCGCGAGCAAGACCCATCACAGCCACAGCTTGTGCAAAGCAACGAGCAGGCTTTGGCCATGACGGTGCATAATTTGGGATATAAAGAATCGAAAGCCGTCTACAAGAATACTACGCTCGACATTCGGCAATACAAGCGTTTGCAAATGTTTGTGCATGCCAATGCGCTCAAGCCAAATGTTTCTAATCTTGCCGATAATCAGTTGGCAGTATTCGTCCGCTTGGGTTCCGACTACAAGAATAACTATTACGAGTACGAAATTCCGTTGAAATTGACTCCCGAAAAGCAGTACGACAAGTATTCACGACAAGATTGTGAGGCTGTCTGGCCTGAAGATAATATGCTCGATGTGCCTATCTCGGTATTCACCGATGTGAAGAAGCAACGCAATATTGGTCGTGGAAACGGAACGGCAAGTTTCAATAGAGAGTTTTCTATGTACGATGAGAAGCACCCAGCCAACCGTGTCAGTGTGATGGGAAATCCGACATTGGGCGAAATAAAAACAATGATAATTGGTGTGCGTAACCTTTCGAGCAGTGAAAAGAGCGGTGAAATCTGGGTGAACGAAATGCGTTTGCTCGAGTTTAACAACGAAGGCGGCTGGGCTGCGCGTGGTCAGCTTAACATTCAACTGTCCGATTTTGGTACGGTAGACATCAATGCCAGCCACAGTACTGATGGCTTTGGCGGTCTGGAACAAGGTGTAAATGCCCGCAAGAAAGAGACAAATACTGACGTTACGGTTACAACAAGTCTTGAGTTGGGCAAGTTCTTCCCAGACAAGGCTAAAGTTTCAGCACCTTTATATTATAGTGTAACGAAGAGTGAAAGCCGTCCGAAGTATAACCCTCTTGATACGGATATGCTGTTAGACGCTGCCCTTGATGGTACTGCGAACGAACACGAGCGTGATTCTATTGAGTCGATTGCGGTTACAAAGCGCACCACCACCAACTTCTCGTTGTCGAATGTGCGGGTTGGAATACAGAACAAGCGCCACCCAATGCCCTACGACCCTGCCAACTTCTCGTTCTCTTACAGTCATGCGCACACACACACAACTGGCGAAACAACCGTATATGAGAATGAAGACAATTGGCGTGGTGCTATGAACTACAACTGGACGCCTGTCTACAAATCGCTGTCTCCACTCAGGCGGCTCATAAAAAGTAAATCGAAATGGTTCGATATTCTTAAGAGGTTCGAGCTAAATTGGCTACCGCAGAACGTTGCTTTCAACACGGAAATAACGCGTAACTACTACGAATTGCAGGAACGCGATATGGAAGCGACAACCATGAACAAGCTGCCATTAACCTTTAGCGAGCAATTCTTGTGGAACAGAGACTTCGCTGTACGTTGGGACTTGACACGCAACCTGCACATAAACTTCCAAAGTGCTACCCATGCCGAAATAGAAGAACCATACACACCAATCAATAAAGATCTTTATGCCGACCGATACCAGGCTTGGAAAGATTCTGTATGGACCAGTTTAAAGCACTTCGGTACACCGTTAGACTATCAACAGAATTTTACGCTTTCCTATCAGCTGCCTTTAAATATGCTCCCAATATTCGATTGGATTAACTCTGATGCTACTTACAACTCTACCTATACATGGGTTCGCGGTACACGGTTAGAGAATGGAAAATCGTTGGGTAATACGATTACGAACAATCGGACACTGAATATAAACGGTTCGTTCAACTTAGAACGCCTCTACAATCATATTCCTTTCTTGAAGAAGACCAACGAAAGGTTCAACAAGTCGCGTCCAAGTCTTAGCCGAAGTGGTACGTTCGATAGTCGTGGACGCGTAGATGAAGGCAATTTTGCCGAACAGTTGAACAAGGAATTAGGAAGAGACACCAAGAAGAAGAAAGACAGCGAGCAAGAAAAAAAGAAGGCTTTGCCTAAAAATGCAAAGAGTTTTGAGCAAGAAGTAACGCTTCCTGCCGATACTGCTATTATTGTTGCACATTCTAAAAAGACAAAGCGCATAGTAGTTTCGCTGAAGGATATAGACGGGCATGCCGTGAAACTAAAGTGGAAGAAGATGGACGACAATAGGTTGAAGCTATACAACAAGACCGACTCCGTCCTGCGTTTAAAACTCACTGTTACACCTAAAGAGCCACTCGACAATAAGGGGTGGTATAAAACAGCGCAATGTGTAGCACGCGCTTTAATGATGGTACGCACCGTCAGCATATCCTACCGTAATCAATATTCCATGTCGCTACCAGGCTTTATGCCTACCATCGGCGATGCTTTCGGACAAACTCGGCAGAACGGGATTATGGCTCCTGGACTCGATTTCGCATTTGGCGTTATTGACGACGACTATATAGGAAAGGCAAGAGACAACAGATGGCTCCTCGTTTCGGACAGCATTGCTACTCCTGCAACAACAAACAAGACGGAAGACTTGCAACTCCGTGCAACGCTCGAACCTATCCGCGACCTGAAAATAGACCTCAATGCAAGTCGTACCGAAACGGTCTCAAAGAGCATTCAGTATATGTATGCTGGCATTCCTACCACGCAAAGCGGAACGTTAACAATGACGACAATATCTATAGGGACAGCTTTCGAAAGTATGGGCAATGCCAACAACGGCTACCACAGTGCCACGTTCGATAAATTTGTTAAGTCGCTCGACACCTATCGCAACCGTGTAGAAGCCCAATACATAGGTGCCAACTATCCGATGTCGATGGGTGGAGGCAGGTTTAATCCCACCGTAGGAACTGTAAATAAATATAGTGCCGATGTCATGATACCTGCTTTCTTAAACGCATATACCAGTATGGGTGGCAACGGACTTGACATCTTCCCTAAACTTAAAAGTATGTTGCCCAACTGGACCATTCGTTACAGTGGTCTTTCACGCTTGCCTTTCTTCCAGAACATCTTTAAGAGCGTAAACATCAACCACTCTTACAAGAGTATTTTTGCCATCGGATCGTACCAAAGTTTCAGCACGTGGCAGGAATATATGAATGGTTTGGGATTTGTGAAAGATGCAACGTCGGGCGCACCCATACCAAGTTCGATGTATAACATTTCGCAGGTGAGCATCAACGAAGCCTTCGCTCCGCTGCTCGGTATCGATGTTACATTACAGAATAACCTCACGGCTCGCCTGGAATATCGCCAGACACGTATTCTGTCGCTCTCTATGACGAGTGTGCAAGTAAACGAAGCAATGTCGAAAGACTGGGTTATTGGGTTTGGTTATCGCATTAACAACGTAAACTTGTTTGGAGGTCGCAACACCAGATTGGTGAAGAGCATTAAGAAGAACAGTGGTCAGCAAAACCAGCAAAGCGGCAATACACAAAGCGTTAGCAACAGAAACAACGGTGGAATAAACCGCGACCTGAATCTTCGCCTCGACCTAAGTTATCGTAGACAGGCTTCCGTTACACGCGATATAGCGACACTTACATCGGCGGCATCGAGCGGAAACACGGCTTTCAAGGCTTCTTTCATCGGCGATTACACACTTAGCCGGCTTATTACGGCGAGCATTTATTACGACATTCAAATCAATACGCCGTTGCTTTCTTCGAGCAGTTTCCCTACAACGACCCACGATTTTGGCGTCAGCCTAAAGCTTAGCCTGACACGATAGTAACCTTTTGTAACTAAGAAATCAAGAAGAAAAGTTTACCTAACTCCTCTAAAAGGACCATAGTTCTCCCTATTTACAAAGAATTGCAATTCGTCGAGCCACGTTAATTAACGTTCGTTCGATGGAATTAAAATGATATGGAACCTGACGGTATCCCTCTTCCGGACAACTCATAAAACCGCAACTCCGTAGCGACCATTGTCGCTACGGAGTTATGGCAATCATCGCTACGGGGTTACGGCAATCGTCGCTACGGGGTTACGGCAATCGTCGCTACGGAGTTACGATAATCGTCGCAACGAAACAGATAAATACAGATGCTCCCAAACCGTCGTGCCATATTAAGTGGTTTATAATTTCAGAAACAATAACGCAAGAACCCACACAGCGCGGGTCGAAATGGGTAAGTTTACAGACATCTTCTGCTGTTTGTGCCACATTCTCCTTCTTTAATCCTATTATTGCATTATTGCAGTGCGTATTACAGAACCGTTGGCTGCATTTTTGGTTCGTGTCATTCGCCAAATCAGTTCTGCCACTTGGTGTGGTTTCTCCACATATTCGGCTATCGACAGCACTTTAAGGGTGGTTTGTCCTACACCACGTGTTTCGGGAGCATAGACCCACTGCTTGAAATTCCTTGCAATGGTGTGCAGATTTATGCCCTTATCCTCGATAATAGCATTGGCAATGCACAGCATCATATCCGTATCGTCACTCCAACTGCCTGGCTGGAACTTTGCTCTATGGTAGTCTCTGATGATTTGGCTGTATTCTTTCAGTCCATCAGGATACTTCTCCCTTACTTCTGTCTTCGACAGGAATTCAGTGCCCAAACCGAGTGCATCGCCAATGGCTTGTCCGAAAATAGTACCGTATATCTTATTTTTTGTTTCCATTTCTTTTGCTAATTTCCAAATTACGTTCTTTTGAATTAAAGCGCATAAGTATCATGCTGTATTTTGTTCTTGTTACTTACTATATACTTGTTCTTTGCTACTGTTGAAACTGGTTAGGGCATGTTTTCGTCCGAACAGAAATGGTGAAAGGTGCAGCAGATCCAAAGCCTTGCAGACGCTTAAGCTGCCTATAATACAGATGGGCAACGAGATGCAAAGAAACAACAAGCGTGTTGAATCGAAAGATAAATAGGGAATAAACACTTTGCAGCATAATGTGAATATGGGCGAGAAGATGTATAGAATCAAAGAGTTGCGCCCTAAAAACAACAGCACTTCTTTCGATTTTGCTTGAACATACGGGAACACAGACAGAGAAAGAGAAAACACGAAATAGACTATCATAACACCTCCTATCGTTGCTCTGTTAAACGTTGAAGGGTAGAAAAAGAAGATTGCCAAGACTACAAGCGACCACCACGACCTACGGAATATGGTAAGAAAGGAAAGTGAACTTTGACGAACAAGAACACCAACAAGGAAATACATTGCACAAGCAAGCGAGATTATACCCGATTGAGCAAGGACATAATAAGCTATTCCTAAGATTATAAGGCGTGAAAAAGCTGAGGCTTTTGCCCATCGGAAGACAGAAAAGTAAAGCGTTCCACAGATTATCAGAGTGTGAAGATACCAATATGGACCTAACGGATGTAGGCACAACCTATCGAGTATAACCTCTACAGTCAATATCGGAATATGGTCTCTTACAGGCAACAGCGATGCCATAACTACATATCCCACCTCCATAACAACGTAAGGTACAGCAAGCCACAATACCGTCCGACCATAACTTCGTACCGGTTTATTCACTTTCGACAGATAACCCGATATAATCAGGAAACCGGGCATGTGGAAGGTATAGACGAAACTCTTCAGATAAGGATAGCCATCACCGATATAGGCAAGATGAAAAGTTATCATTAGGAGAATGAACAGTGCCTTGAGAAAATCCAATTCCTCAATTCTTTTCTTTCCTTCTTCGCTTTGATTAGATGGTATATTCATATTGTTACAGTTGCTTTTATTGTGCAAAAGTACTTATTTTCAGGCTATTTGCCAAACGAATGTTTTGCATAAGGTGATAAGATTATGGTGTATGGATAAGCAAATAGTGGTTGTTCTGAACTTCAAAACAACCACTATAGTTGAACTAAATAAAACCACCAGTATGTGTTATGTGTATGAAATAACTTACTTAACGCATACTTTCTTACCGTTTACAATGTAGATTCCGTGTGAAGGTTGTATGTTGTTTGGCAAGCGTTGTCCGTTAATAGTAAAGATAGTTGCCTGTGTGTTGCTGCCTTGACTAATTAGTGTGCTGATACTGGAAAGGTCGTATTCTGATATTCTGGTAAAGTCTCTCCATTGTTCAGCCTCAGCATATTCATCTCTGTGTCCTTTAGGAACTTTCAGCTCGCATACCACTTTATCAACACTCTCAAAGACTCCAGCACCCATAGCAGCACCCTTTAATGGTGTATTGCGAAGACAAGTGATACTCTTTAGTTGTTTACAATTATAGTATTTACAACCGATTATTACTCAATATTTTATAGATAATAAGTCAGAAATATGG
>ERZ772807.2158-NODE-2158-length-10427-cov-14.134882_pt1 | contig 10427 bp, 9 predicted proteins | sample MGYA00511472_ERZ772807 | MGnify/ENA primary metagenome ERZ772807 (study PRJEB29015, sample SAMEA2737947) | human oral metagenome | biome: human oral; feature: human-associated habitat; material: dental | place: China | collected 2039 ...
GCAAAAAAGCCCGCGAAGGCAAATTGAAACCACAAGAAATGCAAGGCGCGTGCTTTACCATTTCTAGCTTGGGCGGCATTGGTGGCACAGGTTTTACACCGATTGTGAATGCGCCCGAAGTGGCTATTTTGGGTGTGTGCAAATCTCAAATCAAACCTGTTTGGAATGGTAAAGAGTTTGAACCACGCTTGATGTGCCCATTGAGCTTGTCATTTGACCACCGTGTGATTGATGGCGCAGCAGGTATGCGCTTCACCGTGTTCTTGGCAAACTTGTTAAAAGATTTCCGCCGCGTGGTGTTGTAATCTTTTCATGTAAACGATGAATCACAGCCAGTTGTTTTTGCAACTGGCTGTTTTGTATTTTCAGGCTGAAACTTTTGCACACCTCCTCCAAAAACCCCGTAAATTCCCCCACACCCCAAACTCAACACCCCCACTCCACCATGACTAGCTTCTTCTATAATCAATAAACTTACTTTTTAATACAAACAGCCATGACATACTCCCCCGATTTCCGCCAAAAAGTCCTACAAAAATTAGCCGAAGGTTTAAGCCTACGAAAAGTCGCTCAATTGTTTGGTATTAACTTTATGACCGTACAAAAATGGAAAACAAACCCTGTGCCTAAGTCGCAGCAAATCCATCCGCCTAAGAAAATCAGCAAAGACGCTCTCTTGGCTGATGTGCAAGCCTATCCAACTGATTTTCTTTACGAAAGAGCAAAACGCTTTAATTGTTCCAGCACAGCAATTTATAAAGCACTCTTGCGTTATCACATTAGCCGAAAAAAACTCGACTAAATCATCCTAACGCTAGCCCTCAACGGCGTAAACAATTCCTGCGGCTACGCGAACGGTATATTCGTCAGAAACGTCCACTGGTCTTTCTTGATGAAAGTGGGTTTAGACAAGAATGGTTGAGACCTTATGGTTATTCTTTAAGAGGAACACCTTGTTTCCAAAACCATAATTGGCAAGTAAAAAATCAAACGAATGTTATTGGTGCGTTACACGAGGGTAATTTGTTTGCCGTTGGGCTGTTTGAGTGCAGTATTGATGGGGATGTTTTTCAAACTTGGGTTGAACAGATACTTTTACCTGAGCTTCCCAAAAACAGTGTGGTGGTTATGGACAATGCTACATTCCACAAACGTCAAGCAATCATTACGTTGTTGGAACAGCATGGACATAGTGTTCTGTGGCTACCGCCATACAGTCCTGATTTGAATCCAATTGAAAAAACGTGGGCGCACATTAAAGCTCTGCGTAGGAAATTGCGGTTGAATGATGTGGCTGAGTTGTTTCGGGGGTGTATTAAAAAGTAAGTTTATTAACTATATGACTGAATGGCTGCGGCTTTGCTGGTGTGATTAAAGGCAGCCTGAAACGGCTAAATATGCGTTTCAGGCTGCCTTTTATCTGCGGATTAATCACGCCAAGGGCTCGGCACGCCGATGCGCGAATAACCGCCGCGCTCGGAAGTGCGCTCTTCGTAGCCGAAGCGTTGCTCGCGGCGTTCGTTGCTCTCAAATTGGCGCGTGCGTTGCCCCATTTGCTCGCGGTTGCGCTCCATGCGGCGTTCTAGGGCTTGACCGTGTTCCATGCGCTGACGATGCTCTTGCATACGGTTTTCGCCTGCGCGGTGCATATCAAAATGTTCGCGGTGCATTTCGCCTGATGGGTGATGCCCATGGAAGCCTGCACTGTCCACGCCGTCGGCAACCACGCAGCCTGAAAGCAGGGCGGCGGCGAGGGCGAGGCTGATAAGGTGTTTGTGGGAAATCATGTATTGCTCCTTACGGTAAAAAAGGCGGCTTTATACGGGATTGCGCGGGCGGCGTATAGCGGGGTTGTGCAAAAATGGGTGGGCGGCGGGTAAAGAATGGGTTAAGGCAGCCTGAAACGGGGAAAACTTGTTTTCAGGCTGCCTTCATGCAATGGGCTATTTAACGAATACCATTGTTTTTTAACGCTTCTAGATTATCGCGAGCGATTGCTTTGGCTGCGGCATTCTTTGGTGTATCAGGCTGTGCCAATACTTTTTGCCACCATGCTTTGGCTTGTTGGAGATTTTTCGCCACGCCAATGCCTTCTGCATACATCATGGCTAAATTGTTCTGAGCCCCAGCATCACCTTGCTGCGCCGCTTTTTGCCACCATGCCGCCGCCTGTTTGTCGTTTCGCGCCACGCCGCGACCTTCTGCATACATTATGCCCAAATTGTTTTGCGCCCGAACATCGCCTTGTTGCGCTGCTTTTTGATACCATGCTACAGCTTGCTTATCATTTTGCGCCACGCCCCGACCGTGAACATACATCAAACCCAAATTGTATTGCGCGTCAGCATTTCCCTGATTGGCTGCTTTTTGAAACCAAGCGAAGGCTTGTTGATAATTCTGCGCCACACCTGTTCCGTTGTAATACATATTGCCCAAATTGAATTGCGCCAAAATATGCCCCTGCTGCGCTGCTTTTTGATACCACGCCACGGCTTGCTTATTGTTTCGCGCTACGCCAAGACCGTTTTCATACATCAAGCCCAAATTATTTTGTGAACTAGCATCGCCCTGTTGGGCAAGCGGTTGCAATAAACGAAAGGCTTGCTTGTAATTGCCCGCGTCATAAGCGGCATTGGCTTGTTGAAATTGCGCTTTGTTGTCCCCCCAAGCGGGTGCGGTGCAAGCCAACAGCAATGCTGCCAAAGCGGCATTGAACGGTTTAAACAATTTTTTTCGAGTAGGGGTAAACATCATTTTGCTTGTCTCGTTGATAAAAATTAGGCGGTATTTTGCCGCCATTGGGTTGAAAAATAGGCTTGTTGCCGAGTGTGGCGGATTGTAGCCGTTTCTTTACATGGCGTTCAATATTGTAAAAAGGTGTTGGGAATACAAAAAAGGCAGCCTGAAAACAAGAAAACTCGTTTTCAGGCTGCCTCACTATCTATCCGCGCAATTCAATCACGCGCCGTAAACAGGATTTTTGGCGCACAACGCTTGGGCTTTTTCAGCCACGGCTGCCAAGTTCGCTTCATCGTTGGGGTTGTCCAACACGTCTGCTAGCAGGTTGGCGAGTTCGCGGGCATCGGCTTCGGTGAAGCCGCGTGTGGTAATCGCCGCCGCGCCCACGCGGATGCCGCTGGTTACGAAGGGTTTTTCGGGGTCGTTGGGAATGGCGTTTTTGTTGATGGTGATGTGCGCTTTGCCCAAGGCTTCTTCGGCGGCTTTGCCCGTGATGTTTTTGGGACGCAAATCCACCAAGAAAACATGGCTTTCGGTGCGACCTGACACGATGCGCAAGCCGCGTTTCACCAATTCTTCCGCCATCGCTTGCGCGTTGATTTTCACTTGTTTGGCGTATTGTTTGAACTCGGGTTCCAACGCTTCTTTAAACGCCACGGCTTTGGCGGCGATCACGTGCATCAATGGCCCGCCTTGCAGGCTGGGGAAAATGGCGGAGTTGAGGGCTTTTTCGTGCGTGTTGTCGCGGCACAGGATTACGCCGCCGCGTGGGCCGCGCAGGGTTTTGTGCGTGGTGGTGGTAACGAAATCGGCAAAGGGCACGGGGTTGGGGTATTCGCCGCCTGCCACCAAGCCTGCGTAGTGCGCCATGTCCACGAATAAATACGCGCCCACTTTGTCGGCGATTTCGCGGAAACGCGCCCAGTCAATTTGCAGGGCGTAGGCGGACGCGCCCGCCACTATCATTTTGGGCTTGTGTTCCAGCGCAAGGCGTTCTACTTCGGCGTAGTCCAGCACTTCGTTTTCGTCCAAGCCGTAGGTGATGGCGTTGTAGAGCTTGCCTGAAATGTTCACGCTTGCGCCGTGGGTTAAGTGCCCGCCGTGCGCCAAGCTCATGCCGAGAATGGTGTCGCCCGGTTTGAGCACGCTGGCGTACACGGCTTGGTTGGCTTGGCTGCCTGAATGGGGCTGCACGTTTACATATTCTGCGCCAAAGAGTTTTTTGGCGCGGTCAATCGCCAGCTGCTCGGCAACGTCTACGTGTTCGCAGCCGCCGTAGTAGCGTTTGCTGGGGTAGCCTTCGGCGTATTTGTTGGTGAGCTGGCTGCCTTGCGCTTCCATGACGGCGCAGCTGACGTAGTTTTCGGAGGCGATGAGCTCTATGTGGTCTTGCTGGCGTTGGTTTTCGGCTTCAATGGCGGCTTGCAGTTCGGGGTCGTATTTGGCGATGGTGAGGCTTTTGGAATACATGAGATGCGTCCTTTGCTTGGGTTGGGGAATGAAAGGTGGGGATTGTAACGTAAATTTTTATTAAGGGCAGCCTGAAACGTGGGTTTGGTGTTGAGGCAGCCTGAAAATGGGGGGGGTTAAATAACGGGGTTACTCGTTTTCAGACTGCCTTTATGGGATGCCGATGGTTTGTTGATGTTTTGTGAACAAGCACAGTGCGATTTTATGTGTTGCTTGGTAATCTGCCATCGCTGTGTTATTTGAATTTTCAGGCTGCCTTTGCACAATCTATAAGGCAGCCTGAAATCTAAAGAGTGGCGACGGCTCGTTGCTAATTGGTTGTTTCAACATGGTTCTATTGGTTAGCAAAATGTCGGCGAGCCGCCGACGCCCCATCGGTTGCAGGTTTTACAAAGGTTTTCAGGCTGCCTATAAATCAATGATTTCTATGCCGAGCTGGGGCATCAGGTGGTAGAGGTGGGCGTAGCTGGGGCGGTGAAACAGTTCGTCTTGGGGGCGGATGCTGTGGATGTGGACGTTGGGGAATGGGCTGACGTTGAGGGCGGCGGTGCTGATGAGGTGGTAGATGTGGATGGGGGTGTGGGAGTGGTGTTGGATGTGTTGCAGTAGCCAGTCTTCAAAGATGAGGGGGGTGTGGATGTAGTTGAGGTGGGGGATGGGGTAGTGTTCGCGGGGGTGGGGGAAGTAGTGGCTGATGGGGAAGCGGGCGGTGATGCGTTGCATCAGGGCGATATTGCGCTGGGCTTGGGGGTAGAGGGGTTGCCCGAGTAGGATGTGGAGGGGGGCGGGGTTGTCGTTTTGGCTGCGCAAAAACGCGCTGTGTTCGTTTTCAGGCTGCGTTTGCCAGAGTTGTAGGGGGATGGTGGGGCTGACGATGTTGGGGAGGTTGGGATAGAGGGTGTGGTGTTGGCGGCTGAGTTGGCGCAGGCTTTGGGTGGTGTGGTGGATGCGGTGTAGGGTGTTGAGGATGCGGCGTTGTAGGCTGGGGGTGGGGGTTTGGTAGAGGATGCTTTGGGGGTAGAGGTTGCCTGTGCCATCGTCGAAGGTTTCTAGTTGGTCAAATTGGAGGTGGCTGGCGGGGTATTGGACGTAGGGGTTGTCTATGCTGGCGGCGTAGAGGGTGTGGTAGTGGGTGTCTAGCCCGTTGAGCAGGCGGTGGAGGGTGAGTTCGCGCTGCCATTTGCTTGCGGGGATGAGGTGGTAGCGGCTGCGGCGGCATTGGGCGGCGGTTTGTTGGTAGTAGTGTTGGAATTTGGGGTTGTGGGCTTCGGGGTAGCAGACCATGAGGAGGTCGGCGGGCTGGGCGGTTTGGCGGATGAGGGCTTGGGCGATAAGGGCTTGCAGGGGGGTGAGGCAGATGAAGAGGTTGGGCATGGTGGGTGAGACTTAAATGTGGTTATGAGTGGGTTGAGGCAGCCTGAAAGTGGGATTTGGGGTTTCTGGCTGCCTTGGGGGGTTGTGCTATGCGTTGTTCGGCTGGATAAACCGCCATTCGCCTGCGGCTAAATCTTGGGTGTCCCAGTCGCCAAATTGTTGGCGGTGGAGCTGGACAACGCGGTTGCCTGCGGCGGCTATCATGCGTTTGACTTGGTGGTATTTGCCTTCGGTGATGGTGAGCAGCAGAGTGGTGGGGGTTGGCAAGATGGCTTCTTGCGCGGCGACGGTTTCGTTGTCGTCGTGTAGCAATACGCCGTGTTTCAGGCTGCTGCATAGGGTGGCATCGGCGGGGTGTTTGAGCGTGATGCGGTAGATTTTGGCGACTTTGTGTTTGGGGCTGGTCATGCGATGGTTGAATTGCCCGTCGTTGGTGATGAGCAGCACGCCTGTGGTGTCGGCATCCAGCCGCCCGATGGCTTGGATGTCGGCGGCGCGGATTTGGTCGGGCAGAAGCGTGAACACGCTGGGATAGTCGCGCGGCTTGTGCGAGACTTCGTAACCGGCGGGCTTGTTCAGCAGGATATAGAAATGGGGCAAGGGGATGACGACGGCTTCTTCACCATCCACAGTCAGGCTTTGCACGGTTTCAGGCTGCACTTCGGCTTTGTCGTTGCTCTGTGTTCCGCCGTTGATTTGTATCAGCGCGTTTTGCACGAGCCATTGGCATTGCCTGCGGCTGCCGATGCCTTGGGCTTGCAGATATTTGATGATATTCATAAATGGTTTCCGATTGGGTTTTCAGGCTGCCTTTATTTGCCTGGGGCAGCCTGAAAACGTTGGTTTACACCGGCGGCTGCCCGCTGTTGGCGCGTTGGATGATTTGGATACGGCGGATGCGTTGGGGCTCAGCGGCAAGGGTGCGGACGAGGGTTTCCAGTTGGTCGGTGTTGCAGCGCAGGTTGTACAGCGAAAACGTCATCTCCTGCGTGCCGACAGACAAATCCAGCCATGTGTTGTATCTTGTCCGCCCTATACGGATATTGCCCAAATAGCCGACATCGCGCCATGCCGCATTTTTTCCGTTGCGGCTGCGGATACCGTCTGCGCTGATAATGATTTGCGGACGGCGGTCAAGCAGCATGGACAGACGGAATATCAGCGGGCAGACAAGCAGTGCGTCCACAAGGAACAGTTGCAGATATTCCCGCCATTTGCCCGCCTGCCCTATGCCGGCATCAAACGGGAGGAGGGTGCGGTTGGCGTAATACAGCAAAGCAGCCAGTATTGCCAACTGCAATAAAGCCGTAACGCCGCACCGGTAATACAATTTGAATTCTGTTTCCATGGCTGCTCCGATGTTTTCAGGCTGCCTTTGCTGGGCGGCGCGGGCAGCCTGAAAGACGGATTTGTCTATGCCAAAGGCAGCCCGTTGTTGGCGTGTTGGATAATTCGGATGCGGCGGACGGGCTGTAATACCGTATAAATTCGGCTTCCGCCACCATCTCCCATCAAACAAGGCAGCCTGAAAACCCATAACACCGGTTTTCAGGCTGCCTTTTCCGCTTAGAAAATCTGGAACACAAAAAACACCAGCGTATGCAGGATAAACAGCGGAATCAAAATCCCGAACGACCACGCCATGTAGCCGAAAAAGCTGGGCATTTTCACTTTGCGCTGCTCGGCGATGGATTTCACCATAAAGTTCGGCGCGTTGCCGATATAGCTGAGTGCGCCCATAAACACCGAGCCCATAGACACGGCCAGCAGGGTGTGAAACAGCTCGCCGCGCATCAGCGTGTGCGGATCGCCGCCTGCCATGTTGAAAAACACGAGATAGGTGGGGGCGTTGTCCAAGAAGCCCGATAGCATGCCGCTCATCCAAAAATACATGGCGTTGATGGGCTTGCCTGCGGCATCGTGCACCAGCGAAATCACGCCTGAAAACGCGCCTTTTTCGCCCGCTTGCAACATCGCCAGCACGGGGGAGATGGTAATGAAAATGCCTGCAAACAGTTTGGCGACTTCGGCGATGGGGTCAAAATTGAACTCGTTGCCCGCGCGCACCTGCTTGGGCGTTACCCACAGCGAAATCAGGGCAAGCACAATCAGGATGGCATCGCGCGCCATGTTTTGTGGTTCTAGGTGCGCGCCAAGGATTTCAAAGCCGTGTGATTCGGGCTTCCATAGCCCTGATAACAACACCGCGCCAATCACGCCTGCTAACAGCAAGAAGTTGATTTTGCCGTAGATTTTGATGCCGTCCACCGCGGGGGAGGCAGCCTGAAAATGGCTGTCGGGGGTGGGGTCTTTGGGCAGGATTTCATCGGCTCGGGCAAAGTAGCGGCTGTCTAGGATGTAGAACACGGTGAGCAGCACGATGGTGCTAATCAACACGGGCGGGAACATATGCACCACCGTCCAGCCAAAATCTACGCCTTTTAAAAAGCCAAGAAAGAGCGGTGGGTCGCCCAGCGGGGTTAAGCCGCCGCCAATGTTGGCAACGAGAAAGATGAAGAAAATGACCACGTGGACATTATGCTTGCGGTTGTCGTTGGCTTTGAGCAGCGGGCGTATCATCAGCATGGCTGCGCCTGTGGTGCCCATAATGGAGGCGAGGACGGTGCCGATGGCGAGCAAGATGGTGTTGAGCTTGGCGGAGCCGTGCAAATTGCCCCACACAAGGATGCCGCCCGAGATAGTGTATAAGGCGAGCAGCAGCAGGATAAAGGGGATGTATTCGCCAATCATGGCGTGGGCGATAAGGTGCAGGCTTTGGTGTGTGCCAAAGGTGAGCGTGAACGGGATAAGGAACAGCAGCGTCCAGCCAAGGGTGATTTTGCCGAAGTGGTGGTGCCAGATGTTGGCGAAAAACAAGGGCCCGAGGGCGATGGACAGCAGAATCAGGGCAAAGGGGATGCCCCATGCAAGGCTGAGCTCGGCGGCGTTAAATTCGGCGGCTTGGGCAAGCGCGGGCGCAATCAGCGCCAAAACGGGTGAGATAATTTGAACGGGTTTCATGGTTTTCCTGTATGGAGTGCTGCGGTACGCGCGGCTTGTTTGCTCGTGAAGCGGGGCGTGTAGCGGATTTTCGCGTGATTCGGTTGTGCCGATTCATGAAAAATCTAACGCGGCAAACGGGGGTGGAGCAAGGGTTTACCGCGTGGGGGAAACGCAGAAAGTAGTAAAACGAATAAGGCAGCCTGAAAAGCCGCCTTTGTTGAGACGGCTGGATTGTAAAAAATTATTTACGAAAAGTCATCTTTTTGTGGGGATTTTTTGGGTTGGGTTAAGAAATGTTGCGGCGGACGGGGGAGCGGCGGCGCGATGCGGCAGCCTGAAAACAGCAGGCGGCGTTTTCTCTTATAATTCGCGCTTTTGCTTTTCAGGCTGCCGTTATGTTTAAAGTTACCACGCTGGATGCGAAATTTGAATTGCTGCCCGACGAATCGCTGCTGGATGGCTTGGAACGGACGAATCATGCGGTGGAATACCAATGCCGCAGCGGCTATTGCGGCTCGTGCAGGGTGAAGCTGCTGGCGGGGCAGGTGTCGTATCGGGAGATGCCGATGGCGTTTATCGCGCAGGGGGAGATTTTGGCGTGTTGTTGTGTGTTGGAATCGGATGTGGTGGTGGGGTGTCGGCTGCGGGCGGATGAGCAGGAGGATAAGGGGAGCGGGGATGAATAGGCAGCCTGAAAACCAATCCCCCCCAACAAAAACCGCTTGGTGTGATGCCAAGCGGTTTCTGTGTTTTCAGGCTGCCCATGTGTTGTCGTCCCACGCTAATTTTTTGTAGAACGTTGCCAAGCGGCGGTTGGCGCGAAAGCCGTTGCGCCCTTTGGCGTAGCTTTCGGCAAGATACCAGCACGCGGTTTGCGAGCGTTTTTGCGCGGCGATGAGTATCAGGCGGTTGCGTTCGGCTGGATCGGGTTCGCGCAGGGCAGCCTGAAACAGGGCGTTGGGGTGCTGCTTTCTGGCGCAGATGTCCATCAGGCGTTGCGCGAGGGCGGGATTGGGTGGCACGCCGTAGTCGCTAAATTCAAAGATAAACGAGAGTGCGTACAGCGAATGCACATAGCCTGCGCGGGCGGCGGCGCACAGGTGGCGCAGATAGTGGGTGCGGTGTTCGGCTTCGCTGGCATCGGGTGGGATGAGGTGGGCAAGCTCGTGGTGTTCGCTGGGCGTGAGCGTGCCGTGTTGCTGTTTGCGTTGTAATTCGGCTTGGCGGGCGGCGAACTGGGCATCGGTGGCGATGATGGTGTCGTGTGATGTGTTGGAGGGATGGTGGGCTTAGGAGGAATGGGTATTGGGCTAGGTTTTGTTTTCGGCTGCCTTTGGGGTTTCTGATGGCATCCGAGGCAGCCTGAAAATAGGTTCGGCAGTAGGTCGGGCATTGATGCCCGACAAACATTGGCAAATTGGAAAAACGTCGGGCATCAATGCTCAACCTACACGGCTGGATTTTGTTTTCAGGCTGCCTTTTGCTTTCCTGATGGTGGATGGAATGGTTAAACGCGATAAACGGTTTTCAGGCTGCCGATGGGCAACATAATAGGCAGCCTGAAAAACAGCGGGCAACCTTGTTCACACGATTGCCCGCCTTGTTCCACTACGCTTCGCTGCCGCCCACCGTAAGCCCTGCATCAATCCGCAGCGTCGGCTGCCCCACGCCCACGGGCACGCTTTGCCCGTCTTTGCCGCACACGCCGATGCCTGTGTCCAAGCGGCTGTCGTTGCCTATCATGGAAACGTGTTTGAGCACTTCGGGGCCGTTGCCGATGATGGTCGCGCCTTTTACGGGGTATTGCAGTTTGCCGTTTTCCACCCACCATGCTTCGCTGG
>ERZ772807.2161-NODE-2161-length-10417-cov-6.734125_pt1 | contig 10417 bp, 10 predicted proteins | sample MGYA00511472_ERZ772807 | MGnify/ENA primary metagenome ERZ772807 (study PRJEB29015, sample SAMEA2737947) | human oral metagenome | biome: human oral; feature: human-associated habitat; material: dental | place: China | collected 2039 ...
TGTCGGCGCGTCGGAGCGAGTCCGACGACGGCGCCGTCAGCCCCGTCCAGGCTCGCCCTCCGACGCGACGGCGCGAGTCCGTGCCGCCAGGTGGGCCATGACCCCGCCGATGAACGCGTCCCCCAGGCCGATCGTCGTGGGCGATGACGTCCGCGCGTCGTAGCCGGGCGCGATCAGCACCCCGGCCCGCCGCAGCTCGGGGGCGGCCGCCAGCGCGAGTCCGACCGGTTCCCGCGGCGAGACGGCGACGGCGTCGTACTCCGCCCGACCGTAGCGGTCGCCGTTGACGAAGCGCGTGGAGGCCATGAGGCACCCGGCCCGCGCCGCATCGCGGTACAGGCCCGCCTCGGCGCCGATGCAGGCCGCGTACCGGCTGGTGTGGACCATGACGGTCGGCGATCCGAGGATCTCCCCGAGTCCCTCCATCATGGCCGCCACATCACCGGGCGCCGTCAGGTCCATCTGCCGCCCCAGGTACTGCCGGGCCTCATCCTCGTTGAGCGAGTGGGCATCGGCCAGCGACGGCACGGTCTCCAGCACGACCGCCCGCAGGGCTTCGTCGTGGAACCCGGCGTCCTCGTAGACGACCGGCACCGCCCGCGGCACGTCGCGGAGCATGCCGGCCAGCTCCGCGAGCCTCGCCCGCAGCTCGTCGGCCGACTTCATCGTGTTGAGACCCGAGATGAGGACCGCCGACGCCTCCCGCAGAACGGCGGGGAGCTCCCGGCTCAGCACCATGTGCTCATTCGGCTCGTCGTTGACCAGGATGACGCGGTTGGGACGACCGGCCACGATCGTCGCATCGGCCAGCCGCACCGAGGCCCCGCGAGGGTACTGGACGATGACGTGCGGGTCCAGCGAGTCCTCCTCGGCGCTGCACGTCCACGCCACCCCCGCCGGCAGGCGACGGCGCACCTCGTCGCTGATGGAGACCAGGTGAACGGTCGAATCGACGCCGATGCGGCTCATGGCGAGCGCCGCCCGCACGCAGGTCCCGCCCAGCGTCACCTCATGGCCGAAGCGGGCGCCGAAGGCGAGCAGCTGCTCCTTGTCCTCCACGTAGCACTCGCAGCCGCGCGCCCGGCGCATCGACCGGAGGATCGCCACCACGACGCCGCGCTCGTCGGCGACGACCGACGGCGGATCCTCCTCGACCTCGGCGAGATGGATCCCGTGGTCGTCGACGAGCCGCTGGAACGCCGCTGCGTCCCACTCCAGCTCGTAATCGACCGTCCCACCGAGTCCGAGAACGATGCGCCCCGTCATGTCAGCCCCCGTTCAGAACAGGTCGGCCTTGCCCGCCGACTCGAACAGGTCGATCTTCTGCGCCGCGCACTGGCGCAGGGCCTCCTCGCAGGGCGGCTCGATCGCGTTCGGCTCCCGCAGGTGGACGTCCTGAAGCACCTCGCGCATGCGCTGGAAGTACACGGCCTTGATGTCGGAGGAGATATTGATCTTGTTGATCCCGCCGTGAACGGCCCCCGCGATCTCCGTGTCCGAGTTGTTCGAGCCGCCGTGAAGCACCAGGGGGATCCCCAGGCGCTCCTTGATCCGCGCCAGCAGGTCGAGCTTGAGCTCCGGCTTGACCTCGGAGGGGTAGAGCCCGTGCCGCGTCCCGATCGCGATGGCGAGGGAGTCCGCGCCCGTGGCCTCGATGAAGCGCTCCGCGTCGTCCGGGTCGGTGTACAGGATCTCCTCCGACCCCGTCTCCCCGTACTTGTCCGAGACCCCGATCGTCCCCAGCTCGGCCTCCACCGACACCCCGACGGCGTGGGCCGCCCGGACGACGCGCGAGGTCTGCGCGACGTTCTCCTCGAACGGGGCGAAGGACTTGTCGATCATGACGGAGGTGAAACCGCTCTGAATCGCCAGCAGCACCTGCTCGTAGGTGGCGCCGTGGTCCAGGTGGATGGCGGTCGGGACCGAGGACCTGTGCGCGATCAGCGCGATGGAGGCCAGCATCTCCGGGCGGATGTGGCTCAGCTCGTCCGGGTGGATCGCGATGATGTGCGGCGAGCGCCTCTCCTCGCACGTGTCCACGACGGCGCGGAGCATCGAGTAGCTCGAGATGTTGAACGCCGGGACCGCGAAGCAGTGCTCATGAGCGACGGCGAGAATATCGTTACCAGTGGTCAGCATATGGGTTCTACCTTTCTGTGTGTGCCGCCAAGCTCAGCTCTTGACGGATCCAGCGGTCATGCCACCGATGAAGTAGCGCTGGAAGAATACGAAGAGGAGGATGACCGGAATGGAGCCGAGAACGGACATCGCCATCATCTCGTTCCACTCGTAGGAGTGCTGCCCCATGAGCAGCTGAATTCCGATCGGGACCGTGCGCATGTTATTCGTCCTGGTGAGCGTGAGCGCGAACAGGTACTCATTCCATGCGATCATGAATGTGTAGATCCCCACGGAGACGATTCCGGGCACCGAGATCGGGACCAGCACCTTCCACAGGGCTCCGAACGAGGATGTCCCATCGACCTTGGCCGCCTCATCGAGCTCGCGCGGCAGGGTGTTGAAGTAGCCGGTCAGCATGATGATCGCGTAGGGGAGGGTGAACACCATGTAGGTCAGGATCAGGCCCTGATAGGTGTTGTACAGCTTGAGGCCGACCATCAGCCCGAAGAACGGGATCAGCAGGGTGATCGGCGGAACCGCCTGCACCGAGACGACGACGACGTTGATCAGCCTCTTGGCCGGGAAGTCGAACCGGCTGAACGCGTAGGCCGCCAGGATGGCGACGACGAGGGTCAGCACGGTGACGGACAGCGCCACGAAGTAGCTGTTGATGAAGAACCGCATCTTCCCCGCGTCGTGGAAGATGGAGGCGTAGGCCGCGAAGGAGGAGCCCTCCTCGATGAGCCGGGGCGGGCTGGAGAAGATCTTCGCATTCGGCTTGAAGGAGGAGACGAGCATCCACAGCACCGGGAACGCGGCGAACCCGCCCCCGAGCAGCAGGCCGACCCATGTCCCGATCCGGCTCGCGAGCCGACGCCGTCTCTTCGAGTTCCTCGACATCATGATCAATCCCTCGCTCTCTGACTGCGGACGTAGAAGAACGCCAGGATCATCGACAGGACCAGGACGATCACCGCGCTCGCGGACGCGCCGGCGAAGTCGTACTCGGAGAATGCGAGCTTGTAGGTGAACGTCGAGAGCATCTCGGTGGCGCTGAGCGGGCCGCCGCCGGTCGTCATCCAGATCAGCGCGAACTGCTGGGACGTCCAGATGAGGTCCAGCAGCGCCATGGAGACGATGATCGGCTTGAGCTGGGGGATGGTGATCGACCAGAACCTCCTGACCGGTCCGGCCCCATCGACCTCCGCGGCCTCGTAGAGGTCGCGGGGGATCCCCTGGAGGCCCGCCAGGATCGAGATCATGAAGAACGGGTACCCGGACCAGATGTTGATGCAGGTGACCACGGCCAGGGCCGACCCCGGATCGGCCAGCCACTCGTGCTGGCTCGATATCGCCCCGATGCCGGACAGGATCGCGTTGACGATCCCGTTGGGGTTGAGCAGGAGGCGCCAGAGGATGGCGACGATGGCGATCGTCAGGAGCCAGGGCAGGACGAACAACGTGCGGAAGATCGTCTTCGTCGCGCGCGAGACCGACTCCGAGTTCAGGAGCATGGCGAAGCCGAGGCCGATGATCATGTGCGCCACGACACTCGCACCGACGAACCAGAACGTGTTCGACAGCGCGGTGCGGAACTTCGCCCCGGTGAGGATCTCGACGTAGTTGCGCAGCCCGACGACATGGGACTGGCGGACGGTGATGACGCCGTCCATGAGGGAGTAGCCGATGACCATGACGATCGGCACGACCATGAGGACGACGAGCAGGAGGATCGTCGGGGAGAGGTAGGCGTAGGGCACCAGGGCCCGCTTGAGGCGCTCCCGTCGCGGCAGGGCGCGGGGCGCGCCGCCGCGCGCCGAGGGCGCCACCCGCACCGGCCCCGCCGAGGGCGCCCGATCGCCCGGGTGCCCCGGGCGATCCGCTCCGGGTCCGGGCTCAGAACTTCTCATCCCAGGAGCCCTGTGCGTTGGAGAGCATGGTGTCGACGTCGATCGTGCCGCTGAGGTAGCTCTGGAACTGCTCGTCGAACTCGCGCATGAGGGTCTCGGAGACCGGCAGCCCGGTGAACTCGTTGGCGGGAGTGCCCGATCCCCAGATCTCGAAGGCCTTCTTGAACATCTCGTCGCTGTTGACGAACTCGGGGGTGGCCTTGCTGTTGCCGGGGAAGGCCTTGGCGTCGTTGGCGAGCTCGGCGTTGACGTCCGCCCCCATCAGGAAGGCCACGAGCTTCCACGCCGCGGCGGCGTGCTCGGTGGTCCCGGACACCCCGATCCCCCACGAGGCGTACGGCATGCCGCGCTGCCCGGAGTACCCGGCGGCGGCCGGGATGGCGGCGATGTCGAAGGCGAGGTCCGGGTTGCCCTGGCGGATGGTGTTCACGTGCGCGAGGGAGTCGATCATCAGGCCGACGCGCCCGTTCGTGAAGTCCTCGACCTTGTCCTGCTCCTTCATGGTGAAGGCCCCCGGGGAAACGACGCCGTCGTCCCACAGCTTCTTGATGAACTCCGAGGCGCTCTTGACGTCGGCGTTGCCCTTCAGGTTGGGCATGCCGTCGCCGGTCAGCATCGAGCCGCCCGAGGCCCAGACCCAGGACATGACGTCGTTCTGGATCCCGTTGGGCGCCTCGAGGGACAGCGGGAGCGCCCATCCGGACACGTCTCCCCCGGTGACGGCCTTCGCGGCCGCGGCGAAGTCATCGCGGGTGGCGGGGATCCCGCTCACGCCCGCCTTGGTCAGCAGGTCGGTGTTGGCGAACATCGGGTAGACGAAGTTCACCACCGGGATCATGTAGGTCGCGCCGTTCACCTGGATCTGGCTCGCCAGCTCGGAGTCGTCGTACCCCTCCTGCCCCATCAGGGCGGTCAAGTCGGCGATCGCCCCCTGCTTGGCGAAGTCGTTGACCCAGGCGCCGTCGATGCCCACGACGTCCGGCATGGTGCCGGCGGCCGCCCCAGCCACGAGCTGCTCCTTGGTCGAGGCGTAGGGCCCCGAGAGCAGCTCGACCTTGATCCCCGGGTTCTGCTCCTCGAACTTGTCCATCAGAGCGCGGAAGGTGCCGTCGGGGAGCTCGGGCTCCCACCACTGCGCGAACTCGAGGGTGACATCCCCGCCCGCACCGCCTCCTGAGCCGCAGCCCGCGAGCCCCATCGCCGTCATGGCGGTCACGACGGCAGCGAGCTGCCCAAATTCACGTCGACGCATCGTTCACTCCATCATCGTTGATTCGAGTCGCGGCATTGTGCGTTTTTCTGCTAGTTCATGCCGCCGGAGAGGATAGTAGCGCGACTTCTTGCACTTGTCGACCGTCCCCTAGATAACGCGCCCGCAACGAACGGCACATACGCGCACAGATCCGCTACCCTGCTCCCATGAGCGATGCATCCCGACTCCCTGCCGGCCGCAAGGCCGACGTCGCCAAGCACGTCGCCGAGCACGGGCAGGTGACCGTCACCGCCCTCGCCGAGCACTTCGCCGTCTCCGCCGACACCATCCGCCGCGATCTGGACCAGCTCGACTCCGAGGGGCTCATCATCCGCACCCACGGGGGCGCCATGTCGAACTCGGCGATCCCCTGGCACGACACGGGGCTCGACGACCGCTCCCGGCTCCAGCCCGATCAGAAGGAGCAGATCGGCCTGACCGCCGCCGAGCTCGTCGAGGACGGCAGCGTGCTGTTCATCAACGGGGGAACGACGACGCTCGCGCTCGTCAAGCACCTGAGCCGCCGCCGCGAGCTCATCATCGCGACCAACTCGCTGCGCGTGCCCGCGGAGATCAGCGCCGACGCCTGCCGCGACCTGTACGTGATCGGCGGGCACGTCAGGCTGTCGGGGCAGGTGACGGTCGGCCCCGTCGTCTTCGCCAGTCCCGTCTCCGGCGTCGAGACGGACATCCGCGTCGATCTCGCGCTCCTGGGGGTGGGCGCCATCGACGCCGGCGGCATCTCGACGTCCAACCTGGCCGAGGCGGCCATGCTCGCGCAGATGGCCTCCCGGGCCAGGAAGGTGGCCGTCCTCGCCGACTCCACCAAGCTCGACCGCCGTCTGTTCGCGACGATCGGAGGGCTGGAGATCGCCGACTACCTCGTGACCAGCACGGCCCCCACGGGCGCGTTGGGCAAGGCCCTCGCCAAGAGCTCCGTCGAGGTCCTGGCGCCGGACACCAAGCATCGACTCAAGCACCGAGACTGAGGAGAACTCATGACCAGTTCCACGACCCGCCCGTTCTTCGACGAGGAGGCCCGCCATCTCCTGCGCTTCGGCAAGCGCGCGCGGGTGCCGGAGGGATTCGGGTGGTTGGCCGACGACGGCTCCGTCGACGCCTCCCGGGGGACCCACCTGTGGATCACCGGGAGGATGACCCACTGCTTCGCGCTGGGCCATCTCCTCGGGGACCCCGACGGGCTCGGCCTCGCGGAGCACGGCGTCGCCGCCCTGCTCGACGGGCCGCTGCGCGACCGGCAGGCCGGGGCGTGGAGGTCGGCGGTCGCGCACGAGGGCGCCCCCGAGGAGGGGCGGCTCGTCTCCTACGACCACAGCTTCGTCATCCTGGCCGCCGCGTCGGCGCTCCTGGCGGAGGTGCCGCGCGCCGGCGAGCTGCTGGAGGCCGCGCTGGAGGCCTTCGACCGCCTGTGGTGGGACGACGACGCCGGAATGGTCGTGGACTCCCGATCGCCCCGGACGCTGGCCGTGGACCCGTACCGGGGAGCGAACGCGAACATGCACACGGTGGAGGCGCTCCTGGGCGCGTACGCCGCCACCGGGCGGACGCTCCACCTCGAACGGGCGCTGCGCATCACCTCGCGCATCTCGACGCAGTTCGCCGACCACGACTTCCGCCTGCCCGAGCACTACGACGAGTCCTGGTCGCCGCTGCTGGACTACAACCGGGAGTTCCCGGCCGACCCGTTCCGCCCGTTCGGCTCCACGATCGGGCACTGGCTGGAGTGGTCCCGCCTGATGGTGGAGGTGCGAACCGCGTGCGCCCAGCGGGACCTGCCGTATCCCGCCGCGCTGGACGTCATTCCGCAGCACATGTACAGGAAGGCGCTGCTGGAGGGATGGGGCCCGGACGGGATGCCCGGCTTCATCTACACGGTCGATTTCGAGGGCCGCCCCGTGGTCGCGCAGCGCATGTACTGGGTGCTGTGCGAGGCGATCGGCGCGGCCGAGACGCTCCGGGAGGCCACGGGCGACACCTCCTACGACCTCGACGTCGACGGGTTCGCCTCCTGGGCGCGCGCCCACCTCATCGAGAGGCCGGGCGAGTGGCACGAGGAGCTCGACGAGAAGAACCGCCCCGCGAGCGGGACGTGGGTCGGCAAGCCCGACATCTACCACGCCCTGCAGGCCATGGTGATCGGGACGATCCCGATCTCGCCGTCGTTCGCGTACGGCATCGTGCACCGCGCGGATCGGTGAGGGGATCGGGAAGCGGATCGACCCGCCGCCCGCTCCGGGACCCCTGAGCCCCACCCGTGGGAGGGGGCCCGTGCGCGGCGCCGGCCGGCCCCGCACTCTCATAGCCGACACTCAGCGCCTCTCCTCCCACTCAACAGGCTGGTCCGCTGTCATAGTTGCACGACGGGGCGCCCGCTCCGTCTCGACTATGACCGGGAGGCCTTATGTCCGCGTCACTGACACGCAGCGCCCGCATCCGTGCCGCCGTCGAGGGATTCAGCGCCCTCCAGGTGCTCGTCCTCATCGGCACGACTCTGCTCGTCCTGTTCGGGGTCCTGATCGGCGGACGCAACTACGTGTCCGCGGTGGACACCGACAAGCTGGTCTCGCAGCCGGCGAACGTGGTCGCCGCGAGCAGCGCGGCCGAGCCGCGTGAGCCGACGACGCGCTCCCGCCAGGTCTGAGGCCCGGGGCCGAGCCCCGGGTTGCGGGCGCCGGCCCCTCCGGTCGCCGATCGAGAGGGGATCGGCAGGCGATTTCGTCCACCCACCGGGTCATGTCAGACTCGGGCCATGAATGCAATGAGGCTTTCTCGGACAGCGCCGTCCCTCCGCTACCGCTCCCCCGCCGACTGGCCATTCTCGTGGCGGCAGCCGCCGCACGTCGTCGTCGAGACCTGCGTGGAGGACATCGAGGGCGTCAGGGTCTCCGCGCGCGCGGGCGCCGATCGCGCCGAGCTGTGCGATAACCTCGCCGCCGGCGGGACGACGCCGTCCATCGGCGCCGTCGAGGCGGCCATCTTCGCCGCTGCCGAGGAGATCGGGCACCGCCGGGCGGTGGCGGGCAACCACTGGGACACCGGACCGGCGGCGAGGCCCCTGGGACTGCGCGTGATGATCCGTCCGCGCGGAGGCTCCTTCGTCTTCGACGCCGACGAGATCCGCGCGATGACGGCGGACGTGCGCCGAATCGCCTCCTTGTCACGACAGATGAGTGAGTTCACGCGTCCCCAGCGGGTCGGCGGAGCCGGACCGGCGCTGCCCCCGGCGGTCGACCTCGGCTTCGTCATCGGGACGCTGACCGAGGAGCACACGATCGACCGCGGACTGCTGCGCCTGCTGATCGACCTCGCCGAGGGGGCGCCCGTGGCCTTCAGCAAGGCCATCGACATCACCCGCGACCCGATCGAGGCCTACGGCGACCTGGGCGGGCTCGGGGTCGACTACGTGCAGAATTTCAACATCGCCTGCGGCTTCGATGAGAAGCTCGGGCTTGGTCATATCGCAGTTTATCCGTAATGCAGGAGGGTATACAGATGTTTTCTGATACAGCAGCAAAAAAAGGCGTGACATTTCCCAAGGGATTCAAGGCGGCGGGCGTCAAGGCTGGTATAAAGAAGAGCGGCAACCTCGATGTCGCCGTGATTTACTCGGAAGAGGAGGCTGCCGTCGCGGGCGTCTTCACGCAGAACGCCGTGGCGGCGGCACCCGTCTACGTTTCCAAAGCGGCGGTCGAGGACGGCAAAGCGCGTGCCATCGTGGCCAATGCGGGCTGTGCGAACGCCTGCACGGGCGAGCAGGGCATGAGGGATGCAAAGCGTACGGCGGAGATTGCAGCGAAGGCGCTCGGCTGTGCGGCGGATGACGTCCTCGTCGCCTCGACGGGCGTCATCGGCGTGAATCTGCCGATGGATAAGCTTGAGCAGGGCGTCAAGGATGCTGTGGCAAGCCTTTCCACAGAAGGCAGCGTCGATGCTGGTAATGCCATCATCACGACGGACACATACTCCAAGGCGTGTTCGACGGAGGTCGAGATCGGCGGCAGAAAGGTGCGTTTCGGCGCGATTGCCAAAGGCTCGGGCATGATCCAGCCGAATATGGCGACGATGCTCTCTTTCATCACGACGGATGCGGCGATCGAGAGCAAGCTCCTGCAGGAGGCGCTTTCCGAGATCACCGAGGTCACGTTCAACATGATCTCGGTCGACGGCGACATGAGCACGAACGATATGGTGACGGTGCTTGCGAACGGTGCGGCGGGCAACGCGAAGATCACGGAGAAGAACGCCGACTACGAAATTTTCTATCGGACGCTCAAGGAGATCTGCACGGGGCTTTCCGAGCGCATTGCGGCGGACGGCGAGGGCGCGACGAAGTTCCTGACCGTGCATGTGACGGGTGCGGAGTCTTTCGATGCGGCGAAGCAGGTCGCGATGAGCGTCGCGAAGTCGCCGCTCGTCAAGACGGCGTTCTTCGGCGAAGATCCGAATTGGGGGCGCGTCATCTGCGCCGTCGGCTATGCGGGCGTGCCCATGACGCCCGAGAAAACCGTCGTGAAGTTCGGCGGCATTCCCGTCTATGCGAACGGCACGGGCGCTTCCTGCGATGCAGACGCCTTGCGCAAGGTCATGGGGCAGCATGACATCGTCATCGATGTCGAGATGGGCTTGGGCAGTGCCGAAGCGACGGTCTGGACATGCGACTTTTCCTATGAGTATGTGAAGATCAACGGCGAGTACCACACCTGAGAGGGGGCGCACAATGTACTCAGATCAGGACAAGGCAGAGATTCTCGTAGATGCGCTCCCGTACATACAGGAATTCTACGGGACGACCGTCGTCATCAAATACGGCGGCAACGCGATGATCAACGACGCGCTGAAGGAAAATGTCATGCGCGACGTGGCACTGATGAAATTTGTCGGCATCCGTCCGATCCTCGTGCATGGCGGCGGGCCTGAGATCACGGGCTTTCTCAAGAAGGTCGGCAAGGAGAGTACCTTTGTCTCGGGGCTGCGCGTGACGGATGAGGAGACGGTGGAGATTGCCGAGATGGTCCTCGACGGCAAGCTGAACTCGGAGATCATCGGGCTGCTCAATCTGCGCGGTGTGCGCGCGGTCGGACTCAGCGGCAAGGATGCGGGTCTCATCAAGGCG